>Ga0265797_10000183_pt1 | contig 123105 bp, 137 predicted proteins | sample P2T30metagenome_FD_192433 | JGI IMG/M metagenome (GOLD analysis project Ga0265797, IMG submission 192433) | Plant litter microbial communities from East Loma Ridge, Irvine, California - P2 T30 | ecosystem: Environmental > Terrestrial > Plant litter > Unclassified | place: USA: California... | reverse complement strand
AAGTGGGTTCGACGAAAGTCCTGCGACGAAGCGGAAGAGGAGGACGAAGAACAGGAGAGCGGCGGATGCGGTACCCAATTTGGCGATGGCAGCAGCGAGTCCGTCAAGCTTGACCTGGAGAGGAGTAGGAGCCATGTCGACACGCATGGCCATGAGAATCTTGCCGTAACTGGAGTTGACACCCACAGATGTCACCAGGTAGCTGCCAACACCCTCGAGGACCTTGCTTCCGGAGACGATGAATGGATCAAGCTCCTTCATGTTGGTGTGGCCTTCTTGGAGGAGCTGGAACACGCGTTCGCCGGATGTCTTCTTGAGTGCATCAGACTCACCGGTGGCGGAGCTCTCGTCGCACTTGACATTGTGTCCCGAAATGAAGATGCCGTCAGCAGGGACCAAGTCGCCAGGTTCCATGTGCACAACGTCACCAGCGAGGATGTCGTGAATTGAGATCATGAATGACTTTCCAGAACGAAGGACCTTGACCTCGCGGTCATCCTTCTTGGCGTTGAGTTTGACGAAAGCGCGCTCCTTTTGGTAGTCGTTCAAAGATCCGACCAGGACGACGACGACGATGGCGATACAGATAGCACAACCTTCAACCCAGTCGATTGAGGGAGGAGAGCCAGGAGGGTGGTAAGCGCCGAAAGTTTCGTATAGTCCTAGTGCAAGAGAGATAGCTGCTGCTGCAGTAAGAAGCCATAAGATCTTATCGTTGTAAGCCATCCACATCAACTTCAGTAGAGATGTAGCCTTCTTCTCTGGCAATGCGTTGTTGCTAAAGACGCGCATACGGTCGGCGAAGGAGCCCTGGGATGATGGTGATCCAGCATCGTGTGCGGTGATGTCGCGAGGGCTTGATGTGGACCCCAACTTCTGTCCGTATGTGGTGGCTTCGTCGAAAGAGACGTTACCGTCGAGAACCGATTCATCGACACTTAGTCCAGAATCGATATTGGTCCTAAGTCCGTGCTCGATACCCCTGATGCCACCGAGTGCAGCATATGCAGCAAGTGACTTGGGGTTCAAGAGCTTGTTGAGTTGACCAGGTGAGAAAGCGAACTTGTTATCTTGGACGGTGAAGTCCTTCTCGGAACCAGGGTCTGGCTTGAGTGCATCTTGACGTTCTTCGCTGTCGAATACACTTGAAGTCCTCGTTGAAGAACCACCTGATGATTGTGGTGGCTTCAGGAGAGGGCTGTCTGATTGTTGTGTGTGAGCAGTGCTACCGCTGAGTGATCGGTCCCGGCCAAAAGCTGGGGTCGATAGCTGCGAGGGACTGTGCGGATGTAATGTGGTAGGTGTTGGTATGGGCGAGATAGCCTCGCTGTTATCGTTGTTGTTGGTGTTGTTGTCCGGCTGAAGGCTGTCAGCATCGCTTCTACCTGTACGGTTGGAGTCCGCATGACTTACAGACACCACATCTACGTTGATACGAGGCAAATCGAGCCTGTTAGCATCGTTGGCGGTAGAAGGCGCCATGGTTGCTGTGTTGCTGTAATTAGATATCTGATGGAAGGATCACAGCATGCAGAAAAGAGATCTGTGGTATGGATATAGATGGACGATTTGTGACACTTGGACCTTGAGGGACTACTACTGCCGAAAGGGAGGCTGTGAAGCGGCTTATGCACCGATTCTCGCGTGCAAAGCAAATTGGGGCTGTGTATCGCGGTGACATGCCCTCGCGCGCTGGGAAGGAGGCAGTGCAGTCCAAGAGCGATGGGCCCCGGTGCATCCCGCCGTCAGAGGCGTCGAGATGCCTGGGCGCGCAGCAAATCGATGAGACTGCGCGCACGTGATTGGCTAGTGGCGATTGCATCAAACAAAGCATTGCCTCTCAGCGCTTCACGACATATCACGGCATGGTATAGCTGGTCAGCACAAGATCTGTCCAAGCACCCAAGCACACCTACGCGCGCGCCCGCCAGATCTCCGTCCCCTTACCTATACCTGTCGTTCATCATCATCATCGCTCGCTCAAAAGTCACTCCTCCTATGCCTCCCTCAACAACGCCTCGAGTCGAGACCTCCACCTTGTCCTCTCCTCCAATAGCGCCAGCTGAAACTCTCGCCCCCCTTCGCTTCGCTTCGTCGTCGCCACAGCTGCGCCACATCTACCACACCACTTGACTCGACACCGCCACACCTCTATCGTCTTCTCGCCACATCCATGCCACGTGATTATTGCCGCAGTCCGGTTCACTTCGTCATTTATCTTGCTTGCTACACCTCAGGAGGCGAATATTTCGCCGCAGTAACTGAGTACGCCCAAGAGCGCAACATCTTAATCGCGCACTTTCTCACCGACGACATCACTATTGCTGCGCAAAATCTTATTGCGCCTAGACAGCGAGGCCAAGCTAACAAGCCTTGGCTTCCCTCCATGGGGTAGGTGTCCGCTCTTGATAAATTGCAGATTGGCCCTTTTCCACCCGATACTCACGCCGGAATCTCGCTTCTTGCTCAACAAGCTTCTGATTTTTCTAGAACACTTGACGAGCACAACGTACGATGTGACATGGCTATGCAGTGCATTCGATTGTCACCGCAGCAACATGTGACGTCTTTATGTGCCGCAGGTGACCACTTAGTTTTGATCAGCAGTCTGGTGTCGTTTCCGATCCAGACAGCATGCAGCTCAAACAGGGAGATTTGGCTGTTTCACACTCCTAATTCCTTAAAGAGATAAATCGCTTGGACCACTGCCGTTTGATATGTATGCCTGGTTCGCCGGACATTTACCTTACATCAGGAGCATTTCAACAATGTAACCTGAGCGGTCGCTCTACGCAACGCCCCTCCACGCATAGATAACAATCTCAACGGACTTTTAGCGAAGTCGGTATCTCACCCGCCACCTTCGAAACAACCTTGCAAGAATTCCAGGCAAGCGCATCCCTTCGTTTGCCTCGGGGAAAAAATTGTCTCAGGCTCAAATGGCTCTGAGGCGCCAAAGAATTGGACTCCTTGGACGTATTCGCCAACTGCGCAAGCTTAACCACGCTGTGCTTGTGTATTTTGCTTTGCTATGAAGATCTTTACTGTTATCTTCAAGCTAAGATTCAGAGCCGCATGCCCGTACTGCGACCTTATACGTGCGCCGCGCCGGATACAAGACTTTCTCAGTGGTAACTGAGGGGTGAATAGTATTGAAACCGAGCGACAACGGCACGACGATGATCATTGTCGATTACATGGTTATGTCCATATAACAGTTTTTGTTTGTGATACGTGCCTGGTCTTGATGCCTTCGTTGTGTATTTGCGATCATCGGTCAACATGCGTTTCTCATCGATCAGCTCTTCCTTCATGAACGAGAAAGAGAAGGGTCATATAGACCATCTCGAGAATACAGAACAATCTCCTCACAATGTCATCGATGAAGAAGCGCCCAGCGAAGCTTGGCTTCGTAGCGAGAAGAAGATTGTGAGAAAGCTTGACATGACATTGTTGCCGACTGTATGGACTTTGTATCTGTTCAAGTGAGTCGTCGATGGGTGTTGTACTATTCTAAATGACAAAGACGCTGACAACATGATAGCTACTTGGACAGGAATAACATCGCGTATGCCCGTTTCCCCGACCATCAGTGTTCAAGGCGCGACTGACACGCGATCACAGACAAGCACGACTCAATTCATTCGAAGAAGACCTCAACTTGACCGGCAACGATTTCAGCGTTGCCGTATCGATTCTCAGCGTTGGGTTCGTCCTGCTTATTGAATCCTCTTCAGGCGAAGCAATAACTAACACCATCGAAGCTATGTCCTCATGCAAATTCCCAGCAACATGATCCTGACCAAAGTCCGACCATCCCTATACATGCCCTTCTGGGTCTGCGTTTGGTCCTGCATCTCCGCAGCTACAGCTGGAACGACTAGTTTCGGCGGTCTTGTCGCCGTGCGGTTTTGTTTGGGTATTGCTGAAGCACCGTTCTTCCCAGGTATCGTTGTCCCGTGGTGTTCCAACACGATCAACTTCTTGAGCTTAGTACTAACATTGTGATCGAGGCGCATTCTATATGCTGTCGTGCTGGTACACCAAGAAAGAACTTGCATTGAGAACGGCAATTCTATACTCAGGTCTCGTGCTTGCGACTGCATTCTCTGGATTACTGGCAGCAGGCATATTTGCGGGATTGGATGGGGCAAGGTAAGCGTCACCCGCTGCGACCACGAATGTGGGATACAAAGGCTCGAGTACAAGCATAACGGTTCCCTAACATATGCGACAGAGGATTGGCTGGCTGGCAATGGCTGTTCATCATCGAAGGAGTCGCCAGCTTCGCTCTCGGTCTCATCGCAATCTCTCTCCTGCCTGACTTCCCGCACTCGAAGACCGGCTCCGGAATGTGGCTTTTCAATGAAGAAGAGCGCCAACTAGCCATGGAACGCATCGAGCGCGACAGAGTATCAGACAAGGAATCCGACCACTCCATCATGTACGGCCTGAGATTGGCCGCGAAAGACTACCGCGTCTGGGTCTTTGTAAGCTAGCGAAGCAACCCAGGCATGTCAACGCAATCCGTCAACACTAACGACCCTCACAGTCCATCATGCTCTCCGCCAATCACTCAGCATACGGCTTCAACAATTTCTACCCTTCAATCGTCCGAGGGTTTAACCTAGGCTCCAACACCATTACCCTCGTCTGTACAGCTCCTCCGTACCTCGTCGGCGCCCTGATCACTTTCGCCATGGCGTACAACAGCGACAGGGTTAATGAGCGAGGCTGGCATATCATCATCTCTATGGCCGTCGCGATCGTAGGGTTCGTGATTTCTGTCGCTACGCTGAACGTCCCTGCGAGGTACTTTGCCAGTTTCCTGTACATCGCAGGCTGCTTCACGGGCAACAGTCTAGTATTTGCATGGGGTGCTAGCACGACCAGCCAGACGCCGGAGAAGAGAGCTTGCGCAACGGCGATCATTAATGTTCTGGGGCAAGCGGGGAATATCTGGTAAGAGAATTTTTGGAGTACATTGCTGTGCAATGTCGAAGGAGTCATGCTGACGCGCAACTCAGGAGCCCGTACTTCTTCAGCGCAGGCGAGGAACCACGCTACGTCAAAGCAATGTTATTGATGATCGCATTTTCCGTGCTCAGCATCGCTTGCTGCGCACTGATGAAAGTCGTTCTAGTCCGAGCGAACAAGCGTCTCAAAGCGTCCTTCGAGGGCACAGGTCGGACGCCTCAGTTGTATACTTTGTAATTGGGTGGAAGAATTCCAATTTTGCTCCTGGTCGGCCGCAATGCCACACTTGATATTGTATTTTCTTGAAGCAGACGTCATCCTCGCTGGCGCAATTGGTAGCGCGTTCGGCTGTTATCTCGATTCCGCTCTATCTCAGATAGAGAGCTTCATAGCATACCGGAAGGTTAGTGGTTCGAGCCCACTGTGAGGAGTTCATCTCCAGCGAGACGAGCTCTTTCCTTTTTGCTTTTTTCTGTTGTATAGTCAGATCTGATGTCGACTACACACACCAGTAAGGAATTGTGCTTTCGTTTTTCCTTAAGAGTTGAGAGCATAATCTGAGATTTTGCAGTGACTCAATTCATGCTTGTAGGAGTGTACCATAGCAACGTACTTTTCAAAGCTATCGGGATCATTATTCTATCTTTTACGGTGTGTCATTGTCGGTTCCCAGCCTCGTTGTCGGCATTTCATCAAAATACAACTAATGTGTACATGTATGCACATGTTGATGTCGTCTTGAAAACGAGTATATATCCAAACCCTAACTAACCCTACTTACCCCAGCTGTACGGGAGGAATCTTCAAAACATTGCATTGCATGCGTACAAATATGTTCTGTCGAGCCCATCAAGCTCAATTCCAAACACACGGCAACACGGCATGCATCAGTTGAGTTTTGAGACTGTGTGGCGGTCCGTTGAAAGACCTCCCACTTTGCCAATTTTCTAGACAGTCCACATGCCGAACTGATGAAGAAAGACTGGTCACAGTTCATCTAGTTGCTGCCACCTGCATGTCATACTTGCATCTCGGTACACCAAGCAGCCAACCACTTCGTCAGGAATACAGAGCCTCCAAGAGCCTAAGCCTGCACCGGCGGGGTCATTAATACAGGAAGTGATTTACGATGCTCTTTAGCCGACACGGTTATTGCATTTCTGCTCGTATTTAATACAAGGCGCGGGGTAACAGGTCGAAACACTGTATGATCGCCCTCTCGCCAGACACAAGCAGCAATAGTGCGCAGGTGGAGCCAGTTAGCATCTGTAGACGGGCATTGACGATATACATGCCATCTGGCTTACTTCTAGTACATATAATGGAGCGACTGCCAGTGCAGTTGTCCACGAATGAACACCGTACCTTCTGGTGTAGAAGCAGATATTAGTTTTGTCTTTCGCTTCACCAAGCATGTCTCGAACGAGAGCCTTCTTACTCGCTGCGCTGCCAGCAGTGCTGGGCCTTGAGCTTCCTGATGGCGTTGGAAGACTGCCGGCCCTCGGCTGGAACTCATGGGTTTGTCTGAGAATTGATTTGTTCGTATGAACATGGCACTGACATCAAGACCAGAACGCGTACTTCTGCGATGTGAACCAGACCAAGATCATGCAGGCCGCGAACGCCATCGTCGACCTGGGCTTCAAGGACGCCGGGTACGAGTATGTCGTCCTCGATGATTGTTGGTCCGTGAGGGATCACCGTGATCCTGTCACTAGCCGACTCGTGCCGGATACCAAGAAGTTCCCTGATGGTATGAGCGGCACCGCAGACCAAGTTCATGCTCTGGGCTTGAAGTATGGCATGTACTCGAGTGCTGGTACTATGACTTGCGGTCGCTACCCCGGCTCTTTGGGTTATGAGGCGATCGACGCGGAGACCTTCGCGGAGTGGGGAGTCGACTATCTCAAGGTAAGTGATTATAGTTTCCAATTCACGCGCCAGTGCTCATCCAATCCATAGTACGACAACTGCTTCCCTACTGAGGAATGGATCGACGACTGCTTTGCTTGCAATGGCGATCCAAACTTCGACAGAATCGGCAAGGTGAACGGAAGTTGTACCGATGCAACTCCCGTCACAGGCTACTACTCCTGGAACAACACCAGTCCGTTCTGTGCCTACGAGTTCCCTGTTGATGGCATCAATTATACGACCAAGTATACAGCCCTGAAGTTCAAGATCATGGAAAGGGCACTGCTAGCTCAGAACCGCACCATCTTGTACAGTCTTTGCGAGTGGGGTGCGTTGATTCCATGAAACTTTCTGTGTTAAGGATGCTGACAGTTGACTCGCAGGTGTTGACCAGGTATGGACATGGGGAAACGCCACCGGAAGCTCATGGCGAATGTCCAACGATATCGGCTTCGGCGAAGGTGAGTCGAAACTTCCTGTCGCATAGTACAGCTGCTGATAGTCGTACAGCCTCTTGGGGACGCATCCTCGAGATCCTCAACGTAAACTCCTTCCTGCTCGACTGGACCGATTTCTGGGGCCGCAACGATCCCGATATGCTTGAAGTAAGCCTGCGGTCGCTGCATGTAACGATGTGAGAAGACAAAGCTAAAATATCTGCAGGTCGGCAACGGTCTCTCCCTTCAACAAGAGCACTCCCACTTCGCGCTCTGGGCGATCATGAAAGGTCCGCTCCTCATGGGCACGGATCTGCTCAAACTCACGCAAGAGCAGATCGACATCCTTCAGAACAAGTACCTGCTCGCCTTCAACCAAGATCCGATCGTAGGCAAGCCCGCAAAGCCTTACAAGTGGGGCGTCAACCCCGACTACACGTTCAACAGCACGTATCCGGCGATGTACTGGTCCGGCACGTCCAGCAACGGCACGATTGTCGCGCTGTTCAATCCCACGGTCGAGCCTAGGATGATGAGCGCAGATTATAGCGAGATTCCACAGCTCTCGAGCAATGTGTCTTACAACGTTGTCGATGTTTGGAGCGGCGAGAGCTTGGGTTGCAAGAGAAACAATGTCGAGGTCGAGGTTGCTGGGAACGACACTGCAGTCTTCTGGTTTGGAGATTCGTGCTAGACGTGTAGAAGCAGATGTCGGTAGAATAGCAATATCCAAGTCAAAGTCTTTTCCCTCCCAAGATCCACTTCGACGCCACGAGGCGCCTATCGAGCCTCTTAGCGGATTAGAAATATAAGCTTGATTGTGGCGAGAAACGTAAATAGGCGGGATCTTGCAGGCAAACGGCATATCACACGGAGAAATTGTTATTGGTGGAACTTAGTAGCGGCGCACGGCTTGTCGCCCCGAAGAAACGTCAAGAACGGAGCCAAGGCGCGTTGCCGCTCATGCCGCCGGGTCGCTTGTGCGGATGGCATGTCTTGGTGTGCTTGTCACAGGTTAGCTACAGATGATGTGCAAGTGGCTTGCGGAAGTAAATCTGTAAATATCACAAACCTCATGGACGGTAGTAGGATAGTCAAACCTTTGTATCACGGGCATTTGGTGCATCCTTCGATTGCCGACAAGAAAACACCCACCGGAAGGTAACATCAGAATGGCTCGGACCATCGTTGTGGGTCGTGGATCTCCACGCTCCCACACACCCCACAAGTCCGCAAAGATCCCATATGCGGAGACGGCGCCACGAGTTGAAAGAGTGGGACGGGAGAATACTGTTGGTGCTAGGGCTGGAAATCAAAGCGTCGGCAATTGAGGTGCCAGCGTTCATATATGCCCAATTCCTTCCTGTTTCTTGCCGCTAAACACCCTCCTCATCGACCACAGCACAACCGCCATCATGTTCGAGAACAGGCGTGTCTACTTGCTCACAGGCGTGGCCTACATGGGCGCCATGTAAGTACTGAAGTGATTCAGCGATGTATAACTCTCGCTAACATCATTACAGGCTCTTCGGTACGCCAGCCATCTTTGCAGCCATACTGTGTCATATCAAAGGCTAACGCGTTCGTCCAGGTTTCGACACCGGTGTCATGGGCTCAGTCTTAGCCATGAGTTCCTTCAAGAACGATTTCGGCCTTCCAGTAGGCAGCGACGGCTTCTCGGACGCGAAGAACGCCTACGTCTCTTCCAACGTGGTGTCACTCCTCACAGCCGGATCCTTCTTCGGTGCCATCGCCGCCGCCTTCCTTAACGAGAAATTCGGCAGACTCTACACTCTGATGGGCTTCTGTTTCACCTTCTTAGTCGGCGCGGCGATCCAGACAGCCGCACACCACGACATCGCCTTAATCTACGCAGGACGTGTCATCGCTGGTCTCGGAATCGGTGGCTGCAGTGCTGTCATGTCAGTCTTCGTTTCCGAAGCCGCGCCACCGAAGATTCGTGGCCGTATCGCTGGTTTTTTCCAGGAGATGTTGGTCATTGGTAGCACCTTTGCATACTGGCTTGGTGAGTTCGGCTCTGTAAAATTCCGGGTCTATCTGGCTTGACTAACATTGTTGACAGATTATGGCTGCGCGAAGCACATCCCCTCCAGCACCCTCCAGTGGAGAGTCCCTGTATCGATCCAGCTCGTGTTGGGCGGCATCATGTTTATCGGTCTTTTCTTCCTCAAGGAGAGTCCCAGATGGCTTTGCAAAAAGGGCCGCCACGAGAAGGCTATTGCCTCGCTCGCGCATGTCAGATGCAAATCGGTGGACAGCCCAGAAATTATCCAAGAGATGGCCGAGATCAGGGCCTCCATTGAGGAAGAGCTGAATGCAACTGAGGGTGTGACCTGGAGGGAGTGCCTGACACCTGGCAACCGCAAGAGATTCGCGATTGGATTTATGATAATGTTTTGGCAACAGTTCTCTGGAACCAACTCCATTGGTAAATATGTCTCGGATCGCGTTCATCTTGACATCTTGGCTAACATTCTTCAACAGGCTACTACGCACCTCAGTATGTACCTGGATACTTCAAGCTGAAGCTTGCACCATGCCAGTATCGATCACTCTGCTAACTCTCTCTTGCAGAATCTTCCAGACCATTGGTCTCAGCAAAGCCGACTCCTCACTTTTCGCCACTGGTATTTACGGCACTGTCAAGGTCGTTGCCACCGCACTTTTCCTTTTCCTGGGAATTGATCGCTTTGGCCGCAAGAAGAGTTTGATTGCTGGTGGCTTCTGGATGGCCGCGATGATGTTCATAATTGGCGCCGTGCTTGCCACGAACCCGCCAGACCCAAGTGCTACTGGTGTCAGCCAAGCTAGTACTGCAATGGTCGCCATGATCTACCTGTTCGTGATCGGCTACAGCGCATCTTGGGGCCCAGTGCCGTGGGTGCTCGTTTCGGAGATCTTCCCGACTAGGCTGCGTGCCTACGGTGTCGGAATGGCCGGTATGTATCGACGCGCCTATGCCATTTGGCGTTGGCTCTACCAACCGAAGGCAAATGCTAATTGTTTTCGTAGCTGCAACCCAGTGGCTCTTCAACTTCGTCATCACCAAGGTTACACCTTCCGCCATCAACAGCATTGGATGGAAGACGTTCCTGATGTTCGCCATCTTCTGTTTGGCCATGGCGGTCTTCGTCTGGGTCTTCGTGCCAGAGACCAAGCAGCTGACACTCGAGGAAATTGATGTCATCTTCGGTGTCGTGGATGCGGAGACCAGGACCAAGGACATCGAGAAGGCAATCGAGGTGGAGAAGAGCAAAGCCGGCGTCGACTACGAAGAGGGCGACGAGAAGGTGGTCACCAAGGCCTAGAGCGTACCGCCAATGCCAAGACGTAGATGACTTAATGCTGACAATAGATGATAGACGTTCGTTTTTGCAAATATCCAAGTGCCAATGTAACCCAGTGATTGTAATCGATTGAGAATGTAGTTGTGGCTTGGCGTATAAAGCACCGGCGCAGATTTCCAAATTGAGCGTCTTGCGGTCCATATTCAAACTCCGTACTGGTCTTTCAGCGGCAGGGCGAGCAGTAGGGACTTTGAAGCCAGACCGCGAGAGCGTAGAGGAATAGTGGAAAAAATAGTGATTGTGACCTTCAGAGGCTATGCCTTCATTTGCCACCCTCAACGACGAAGTAGCGTCCGGTTTTCTTGCCAGCAGAACCCAGAACGTTCCATTCGTCTTTCTTCGCAACCTGAACTACGTCGCGACGTCGCCTGATCCTAGGATGAAACTTGCCTCGCACGTCTTCAGCAGCAAGGGCGTCCTTCAGTGCTTCAAGACCTAGTTCAGCCTCCTGTTCGCCTTGGGCAGTCTCATCTCGTAGACTTTGCAGAGGCTGGACGCCCGTCGTGCTGGCCTTTTGGATCTCCTTGACGAAATGCAGTTGTGAGGAGAGTGTTTTGAGCATCTTCGCCTCCTCGCTGTCGTCCTTGGGCGGAGGTAACGCAGATAGTTTCAGCAGATGCCGGAGTTGCTTGCTTGAGACCTCGTTTGAATCGGAGTCCGATGCTTTCGGGAGTAGTGACGCGACAGACCAAGTTGGCTTAGATAACAGCTCCTCGATATTGACGTGCTGTCCAGTTGTAGTGCTGGCGTACCTCGTCGTCGTGAGCCAATGGCGAGCTGCCATTGGAAGTTTCGTGTGGCCAAACCCTTCATTAATCCGGTGCATAACTCTTAGCGACATTTCGCAGGTGATTCGTATGTGTTTTGTCACGAGGAAATATACGAACTGAATGTTATGTTCTCTGCCCTTGTTGTCCGTCGCGAACCTAAGGAAGTCCAGCCGGCGGGCGCACGGATCCTCCGACACTCTCCAACCATCGATGACATGCACGAATGCGCCACGGTTGAGGACATCCAGCATTGGAGCTCCATTACGAGATATCTTGAAAGTTGAATCGCTGGTCAAGTACGAACAATAATCATGGGTCGCGGCATGGCATTTCTTGGGCCGCTTATGGCTGGCGTCTTCGGCGTCCTCACAGGTAAGACATCTGCTTTTACATCCTACGTACCCTCACTGACAATGCAATCTAGTGTACACCACCCTCCGACCGGAACTCATAAAAGAAAAGGCCCACCGCGAACAGCTTGATCCGGAATTCGTACGCCAACATCCCAAACAGCTCGCGGAGGACGAGCAACAGGCCACAGAAGCGCAACAAAACACCGCAATCAGCAGGGCGATTGTGGACGATTTCAAAGAAGCAGGACAGCAGATCACAGGAGAGGGCGGCTTCGCTTGGGGTATCCGGAAAGCCATTTTTGGAAGCAAGAACAACGACGAGAAGAAATGAGAGACTTTGTGGTTGCGGCCAGCATTGGCTACAAGCCCTTGCGGGCGATGATTGCTAGCCTTGTGAGGTCGCTCACAGCTTTCCATTTTGTATTGTCAGGGCTGTGGACCTCAGCTTTTGCTGCAGACAAAGCTAGCTTGCGATGAGACTCGGTGGCGCCTAAAAGACATTACGATCTCGGTCCTTAATCTGGTCGCATCCCAGAAGCAAGACCATGGACAAGCAAGCTCCCAATAGACGGGTGTTCCTCTGGGCATAATCTGCGGCACTGCATCTTTGTGAGAAGACGCTTCTTACACTTTGCGACAGGGACTTCACGCCAATGCAATGCATTGTCGACGGTCTAGAGATGACGTCCGAATCGCAACTTTGCGAACAATGTGGGAGCACTTACCTTTACCGCGTACGAAGGAAGCACGTTCGCTCGAGAAACCAAGCGAGAGCGCCTCACCATCCTCCGTGATGTGAGACTGGACTCGATACGCTCCTGTCTTCTCAACATGAAGCATCGCATTATCGCAGTGAAATCTTCGCGCATCAAAAGTGCAGACCGGAAGCAGTTTGCACAAGGGTGGGAGCTCCATGCCACGAGAGAGCCGAACGAGGATTTCCGCAATGAGAATCGTACTCCATCACACATGTATTAATTATTATGACTTGCCCCATACGTATACCATCATACCGCAGACTCTTTCGGGTATAACACATGCCTATCCCTCCTAATCTCCTCCGACGTAACACTCGTCTCAATCGTCCTCTTGATCCCATCGTCAAGCCTCAAAATGTACTCCGTGCTATCATTATCCAACGAAACCAACTGAGCCTCGACTTTCGATTTAGGACGCCCTCGGCCTTCTTTCGCTTTGAGTTCGAAGTCCTGCTGCTCGTGGCGTGAGGCGCTGAAGCCGCTGCGGCCGTTTGGCGTGTAGCGCAGAGCAGCACTGTTTGATCTCGGGCCGGAGCCGCCAAAGGCTGATTTAAACATTGGGCGGAGCGAGGCGATGGAGGAGCAGATAATGGCGACGTTGAGCTCGATTTGGGACCAGAGGAGAATCTGGTGAACGTGGGTTAGCTTGTGGTGTTGTCTTATGTGAGGGTGTAGGGATGTACCTCGATTGTGTCGAAGGCTGGGTCACGGCTGTTGAAGTACTCGTATACGAAGTACACGCGCAGACAAGACGCAAACACTGCTATAAAGCCAATCAGGAAGATGCCGATGATGGCAGCTGTCGAAAGGTCAGCTAATGCTCCTAAGACTGGTGCTTTGTGGCAGTGCTACCTTTTTTCCTACGGTTGATTTTGAGCTTTAGGGCGGGTGCGATTGGTAGGACGAGGACGAAAAGGTCCGTGAGAATGTTGATGGCGGCCATGGTGTAGTAGACCGTGGGAACATCGTTGCAGTCTGGACTGTTTCTCGGGAAGGACGCCTTCCATGCATCGGATGGATTCTTTGGACACTCGAAAGCCTGGTGGTGTTAGTTAGCAGTATGATCAGATTCCGCGTGGCAGTCTTGTCATTGCTTACGTTAACAACGATAATGGCGACAGTGTACACGGCGATGAAAACGCTAACGCCCCAGAACATTACTCTGTTCATGTTGGGTGGAGGGAACACTCTATAGTAGAGTGCCAGGAACGACGCTTTGACGAGTGCCAGCGACAGCGGATACACAATCTGGTACGCGTACCAATGTTTCAGATTGGGGATATAAGCTAGTTCAGGATTGACCATATATCCTATGGGATGTGTTCTGGAGCATAAGTTAGCATGATGTCGCTATGGTCTCGCGGATACTAGCATGTACTCACCCAGCTCCATAGCTGATGTGAAATCCGTTCATGATACCCAAAGTGATAGCCACAGAAAGGGCGACTGCGATGGAGTAATCATCGAATCCGAGATTCTTGGTGTACCTGATCCGGCACAAAAATCTAAAGACTGTCAGACTAGGAGTTTGGGAATGCTGCAATGGTATTTGTGCGAACCTTGCTGAAACCACGCAAGTTGACAATAACAGCAGCGAGCATGTCACCGCGAGAAACATTGGCTGTTTAGATCCATTCTCCGATCTGTATGCCGAAGTGATCAGTGCTTGTTGGCCGACCGGAGTATTCGCTCCATGTGACATACGTTATCATAGGATATTTGGTAGGTTCCATGGTTGTCATGGTCGAAGGACCGCTCGCACGGTTTTACCTCGAGCTGGGTGGATGAAGTGCAACTTGACCGGCTGCTAGGACATGGGTGGATTGATACATCCTCAGGCGGTAGACGGCAACGGAGCCAAGATTTTAATTCACAGTCACGCGAGCCTCGGACGGAGCGATCATGATGATTTCCACAGAAGAGACCCAGCCACGCCTATCTCCAGTCGGTTGCTCATACACTACTTGAAAGTTTTTGATGCGAGAATATGCAGGAGAGATCTCCGTTGCATATTTGCTGCTAGAGCCCAATCCCTGAAACGCTCGTCGGTCTCGATGCCGTTGCGCAATATCTTTGTGGTGCAATCATGCGTACAGGCCCACGATCGCGCAATGAGATCGGATCTCTCAAGCGAACAGAACGGTCCATCTGAGAAGGCCAAGCCTGGCATCGTACCAATTGCCCATGCAAGGTCGGCACATGTTCGGAAGAAGGTACACTTTGGGGCGTAGCGCAGGAGGGAATACAAGGGCCGGTGAGCGTACTGAAAGCCGCGAGTCAAGAACGGACGGTAGAAGTCTTGAGTTGTAGAATCCTCCGGTAACAGCAGATCAGTCTGGGGTGTGGGTTCGGCGCGGTCTGTAGAGCGTTATCTCAATTAAGCTTATATGTCTATCGTATGGAGTAGGGCACTGGCACAACATATCCAGTGCCCTATGTAATGATTGAGTTCGGATCAGATGAATCTGCTTGTCAGATTGCAACTGTGCTCTTCAGATTGCGACATGCTAGCCGCATTCAGCAAATCGGCATCCTATACCGATACAGCCTTCTCTCCACACCAACCTGCTTAATCCCTGTCTCGCTTAGCGGTGAAGAGATGGCATACAGTAGACAAGGAACTTGTCCTCGCTAACAACAATAGACGGGAACACATAATCCACCTGTGCACCTATAAGGGAATGATAGAGATGATCACTCCATAGTGCGGAAATTTGGCGGAAGAGATTCATCCTTCGGCTGACGGCATGCGATCGCAGCACGCGTAGAAGCATGGTCGAAAATTGTCAGTGAACATTCTGCAGGATGAGGCGGACGTTTTGAGCGTGGCTTGAAGTGGGACCAAGGTGACCTTGGGAGGTGAGGTGAGAAGGGATGTCCGCGTAGAAACGTTCGCTTCGACCCTCCACTCGGGCGCGGTGCATCTCCGGACCAATCACGTCGACTATCATATCCCGGTCTTTGCCTGAGACGGGCGAGACGGGCTACGTATATGAATTGCAGCATCCTTCGCGTGGTTAAACTACACTAACTCAAGCTAACTTTAGTCCTTCGTCTTCACAAACGCTCCTGCACGTAGCGAAGCAAGGCTCCAAGCCTACCTTTACCCTGCCGACATTGGCGCAATAACCGTGAAGATAGCAGCCACTATAACTGGCGACCCTTTTTACAATCCACCTTCCGACATGGCCGCTAGGCATATGCGTCTAGAGCTCCGTGTTGGCGTTGGCATGCCTGCACTACTTAGAACACAGTTGTGTAGAAAAGATAGACTTTGCAGCCTCTCGACACAATACACGTTTCACTTTCAGCAAGATCGTCCCAACCACCTTCCTCTTCCTCTCTGTCATACCTCATCATACCGATAATGCGCTTCTCTACCACCACAACAAGTCTCTTGGCGACAGCCACCATTGCATTCGCTGCCCCTCAAGGAGCGCCACCGACGAAAGGGCCAGCCACTCCTCACGTTCCTGCGCAAGTTCCGGCACCTAAAAACGGTTCCCGTTGCGAGAACCCCATCGTTAGGAAGGAATGGTATGCATAAATGTCCCGCTAAGTGAGCAAATAAGCTGACTCGCACGACTCAAGGCGGAAACTTGCCGATGTCGAGAAGAAAGAGTACATCGATGCTGTCCTCTGCCTGCAGACCAAGAAGGCAATCACCAAGAAGCAGTTCGCCGATGACGACAGGTTCAACCCGATCAACCGTTACGATGACTTCCAGGCAGTCCACAGCAGTCAAGCCGACAAGATCCACTTTGTTGGTTTCTTCGCTCAATGGCATCGCTACATGACCGCCAGTTACGAGAAGACATTGAGAGAAGTCTGTGGTTACAGGGGTGCTCAGCCGTAAGTCCATAGTCTGATCTATGCTGACCCGTAGACTTTGCTAAGAACAACAGATACTGGAACTGGTCTCTCGACGCAAAACCTGATGACCGTAACTCTACCGAACCTTTCGAGACTGATATCTTCTCGCCCACAACCGGCTTCGGTGGCAACGGCGACTTCGTCGAACTCGCTCCCGGACAAGATATCTTTGGCTTCGGAAAGTTCGGTCGTTCCGGAGGAGGCTGCGTTCAAGACGGTCCTTTCACACGCCCCAACTTCCAAGTCAACATTGGTGAGCCTGAGGGTGGCTCATGTTTGAGGCGTGACTTCACACCCGGTGTCTTCAACTTTTTCGCCGACCCAGCACAGCTCGAGCGCACTCTTGCCGAGCCGACATTCAACGACTTCGCTCACACTCTCGAGGGAGCTGCTTCTTTCGCCGTGGCCAACATCCACGGCAGCGGCCACTTCGGTGTTGGAGGCATCCTTGGTCAGGCCGGCAACGCAGCCAACAGCCCTGGTGGTAAGTCCCCCAAAACATCAAAATTCGTAAGATTCCGAACCACACTCTAACGTACCCCTCCCACAGAGCCCCTCTTCTACCTCCACCACGCCCAAGTCGACCACGTCTACTGGCAATGGCAACAAAAAGACCTGGCCAAGCGTCTGCACGAAGTCGGCGGCCAAACCACTCCTCGCGACACCACCGGCCCCAACGTCACCGCTGACTTCAAAATCAACCTAGGCGCCATCGCGCCCTCAATCCCCATCAGCGATCTTCTAGACACAGAAGGCGGAGTCCTTTGCTACACTTACGAGTAAGCTTTAGACAAGGCAATTATCATAGTATATGTGAACTTGAAGGTTAATAATACATTTATACGATGATTTACAGGCTTTTGCGCAGCTCTCGTCTCGATGTGCCTCGGTGTGCCCGCGTTATGCTAAGAATAGGATCGACTGCATGCATGTACGATGATAGCAGCATTCGCTTAGATGAGCTGGCTGTAGTGTGGGATCTTGGTGACAAATCATGCTGCGATTTCTTCGTGGAAGCACTTCTCCGATCTATCATGATCAATGCCCTGGCAAAAACAGATGTTCGTCCTTGGTGGCGTCCAAGAGATTTCCATACATAAATCGCATGAAGGTCCAGGGATGTATTCTTCTAAAGATAACGATGTCGCTTTTTGTTTGCCACCTCCAGCTTTCCGCTCCTTGTCGCTCAGTACATAGCGCTCGACGAAGCGGGTTCAACTTGTGTTGCTTGACTCCCGCGTACAAAGCCCTTCTTGCCTAGCAGGCCTCTTACAATGGCGTCAACCACAGCATCATATGCTAGCCTCCTCAACCTACCTACCGAAATACTCGATCAAATCACAGGCTACCTCAACGACGAAGTGCTGCCCACACTGCGACTGACCTGCAGAACACTTCATGCTGCGGTCCTCGATCGATTTTGCGATGTATACATCGCCCACCTGGGATTCTGGATAGTCAGTAAAGATCGTTGGGAGCGTCTCCACAACCTGCTCTCTGCAAGCAGCCGGCCGTTGTCTGACAAAGTCCGGACTATCACATTCACAATGAACGAGCTAGAGTTGTGCACTACTAAAGACTTCGTCAGCGTCGCTGGATTTCCATACAATCGTACCAGCTGGGACAATCGCGGGCGATGGGAGGATCACTGGCGAAACATACACCTGGAGCAATACTGTCAGGCCGAACACAACATCGCGATGGAAGCAGCAGCTGTTGAGTGGCGTGGAGCTGCAGATCTATCAGTCATGCTACGCGTGATAGAGCAAGCTAAATTGCATGGCTGCTTCATTCGCCTTGAACTCGCACCGGCGACCCCTTTGGCCAGGAAGAAGCCACCTCTACACCCACGAGCACAGGAAATGCAAGTCCATCTGCATCAGGCAATAGCTCAGGTCAAGCCACGGGTTGAGACCATCAGCCTCGATCGTAGCCGTCACAGGTGCCTGGAAGAAACACTCGTCGGGCTCAACGATGAAGTCTGTGCGTCTTTTGCTTCTCTCCGGGAGTTCACCCTAACTCCGCTCAAGGGAGACTACCACCGATGGCACAGAGTCGACGATCTCGAGATAGCCAGAGCCATACTTACAAGCGCACAGCATCTTCGGAAGCTGTACTTGCACGTATCATATCGTCTCGTCGGAAACAAGAGTCACAAGCTCGCGCAGCGGTGGACGCCATATCTGCTGCTCGCCAAGAGGCTTGAAGAACTGGAGTCATTGACGCTTCTGTGGGTTCCGTTGTCGCTGGAAGAGTTGCTGGAGATCTTGCGACGGTGCTCACGCACGCTGACGTATCTCGAATTGAGATTGGACCAAAAAGCAGACCGCAGAGATGCTTGGATGAGTTTGTGGGAGCAGCTCGCCTCGATGGAGAGACTTGGGCATCTGAAGCTCGAACGCCCGCAAGCCTGGTTTCATGTGGATTACCACCATTACAATAGCGGTGCCAGGAGTGACTTTGTGAACAAAGGTGAGATAAGGGAGGGTCTAGCACGTCTTGTTGAGGCCGAGAGAGGTCGGGAATAGAACCACATACCGTATAGAGATGTAGGCAGCTTATTAGACCGAATGCGTTCTGTGATTGCCAAGCCCCCTTGTCGCTGCTCTTGTCTTCGTGACGCTCGCCTTGTTAATCCGAAATGGTGATGTGACTGCTGATGATTGACCCGCCACCGCCATCGTTTCCGCCCCGCACGTGAGATGACCATCATTCCAGGTCTACGATCACCCGTCATTCTCGAAGCTGGTACACTATATAGCTTGTTGATGCTTAAAAGCGACATGTCTCAAGCTAGTCTCAGAAGTTTGTTTGGTCATTACGGGTCTATTCTTAGCAGCCAGCCAATGGGATCGTTTCATTGCGTGCTCCACCAAAGTGGGACCGGGCTCGAGGTCCGTGAAGGGTAGCTTTGAGACAGTCAACGCCTTGAAATCTTGCTTCTCCTTTCCAGGACATCGTTTTGGCCATCTGTACTAGAAAACCATTTCCTCCGATGGAAGTCCTATGGGATGTGTTGCTATTGATGAAAACCGATGGATTTGCCGTGAGGACGTCGTCGAGTGTGGCAATTCAAGCTTGACCTTGCTGCAATGCGTCTATCGGTCACTGTAAACGCACTGCACTGACGACTTCAACGGTGAGAAAGGCTGTATTTCTGGAAGAGAGACATTATGTGAGATTTGAGATTCGCTATCTCCATGCGCTGACATGCTAATGAAGAGTCTAACACGGACATACGAAAAATGAAAATGCAACACCTGCGCCGATGTAAATGCTCAAAACAAATTGAGAAGACGTTTTGCCACCACCCCTGGTGAGACATTCGCCTCAGCCCACGATGCTGGTGCAGTCTTGCAGGCTCTTTGTTGTGTCAGCTGGGAGACCGAGAATGCTCAGCTTGTACATCGATGACTGGAAAGCTGTGGCCCACGCTCCTGCGTTGTTTGCGAATTCGGTGAATGCTTCGCCGGATGTGGTGTTTGGGTTGGCGAGGTTCACGTCCGAAGCGAATCTGAAGACGCCGCGAGGCGCGGTCTTGGCTTGGGTCTGCGAAAAGTATCTCGTGTCCCACTTTCTGGGAGAGTCGTCTTGCTGTCCTGCTCAGACTGTTAGCATCAAGTTTCCGCAAACGATTTGGTAGTGAGATGGATGGTGTCTTACCTCCAGTCGGGATGCCATTTTGTTGTTGCCTGAAGGCGCGCGACACCGAGTGGGCTCCCATGAGTGCTGCAAGCTCTCTTTGACTGAAACCCTTGTCTGCCCACAGCTGGACCAGAGAAGCGTGGTCTGAACCCTTGCCGAAGGCTTGAGGAAGTGTTCCATCCGGAGCTGGACCTGATGCATCTTTGCGGCCAATGACCTGTATCAGTCTGTCAGTGATCGATTCAAGAGAAGATAAAAGACTACTGTTCTCAACTCACAGTCTGGACAACCGGACCACCGCAGCTCACAACACCAATGTTACCCGCAGCTTGCACAAAGTCTGCGGCGCTGACTCCCTGGTTCTTGTAAAAGTTGTACTTGCCAAGGAGGAAGTTACGGAAGCCTTGCAGAGGGTCATTGGTGCTACGAGCGATCTCCGCATCGCTCAGGAGTAGTGAGCCATCCGCACCGCCACTGGCAGGAGCAGAAAGCGCGTTTGTTGAAGAGTATCCAGCTGTGAGAACCAGGTCAGCGGAAGATCAACATGCAGGGTTCCAAGCAACTACAACGAACCTGCATCGTGGAAGGAAAATCTGATCGCATCTGTCGCAGCCCTGTTGCACCCAGCAAAGCTGGCCTTCAAGTCCACTGCGATCGTGTTCCAGACAGCAGGGCAAGAATCGGCTCTGACAGAGAGCTTTCGGACTCCGCGTGTCAATCTTTTAAGAGAAGAGATGTACGATGACGAAAAGGACGAGGTTGTATCTGCAGGTTGTTAACAAAATAATGGTTCAGATATATTGCGACGGAATAGACTTACCTGGTTCTGCTGACCGGATCTCCAACTCGGGTCCCTCATTGGGCGAGGAGTATGCAGTGGCGCAGAGGCCGAAGGCGATCGTCCATAGAATGCTGGTCTTCATGGCTGCGTGCAGTGAACAGTTGTAAAAACGAAACGATTGTTGCTTTCGTTGTTGTCGTACAAAGTGTGTGTGTTGGTACTCGATTCTGACAGACACTCTGGCGGACAGTCGATATATAGCCCTCTCCCAAAAAAGACCCAGTGATCCACCAGGCTGTGACGATCAACAAAACACCGCGCCCAGGGTTCAGCCTCAATAGCGCCTCGTGCGTTAAGGAAATTGGTAGTAAGTCGAACGTCGGACACCGGGGGCCGGAAACGTGAGCTGTTTGGGTTCTTGGACTCGGGTATGAGCGACGTTTCGAGCGAATACTTGCCCATGAATAGAAGCTGACATGCAGGAATGTAACTCCATGTGCACATCCTCCAGAGATGTGCTTGTTAGGCCATCCATGCGGCTGCAGCAGCCCAAGGCTGTGTAGTGATCAGGGCTGACTTCGACAACACAGACGGCACGCCGTTTCTCATCTCCTGCGGTGACATACGGCCGTTGCAGTGTCTCACGCGAGCGACTGTCAACGTCAAAGACTGTTTGTAAGTCTCAAATCACTAATTTTCCATTCTTGCACGACCGTGATGATGTGGCCAGTTGACAAATGTGTATGTCGTCGTGGGGGGCTTATGCATCACAACAATATTAGCAAGCATCGATCGTGGCCTTAACCGGATCTCCGTGCTATGAGTCGAGCACAGTATACAGTACACTTTCCAATACATTCTATTGTCTTAGGCATCTACGACATTGCAAACTCCGGCTTCCTGCGAAGACCGAGTTCCTAGCGTGGCGAGCTGAGAAAACATGCTCAAATACATTCCCTGTGATTGGCAGCTGAAACGCAACGCACCGGTGTGTCTCCGAGCTCCCAGTTCTACCCTATGAATACCCATACTAATTTATTGAAGATCCATCAGCCTTATTTAACGCCACAACGCCAGAAATAACGGGTTTCGACAGATGTGGCACAAGGTTGCTCGCCTGACCTGTCTCTTGTATAGGTACATGCACGCGCATGTCAGACTTACTGCATACATGCATCGTGGCGCAGAGATCATCAACTCAGCCATCCACAATCACACTCATATCTAGGGCAAGTCGGGCAACAGATGCAATATCATCAGGTCATTATCATGCGACATGCGCAGGAGGCCTTTGATATCAGAGCCTAAAACAGCAAACTTCTCGCGTAAAAGCTAAGCAAGGCGCTCCCTCGCTGGGAGCCTCGCCCTCTCGCCCAGGTATACCATATCCTACGCTTGGAAGTCGATCTCACCGCCTGTCGGCCCTGACCGATATCCAACTCTTGTAGGACCGATGCCCAGCTTTTGATCCGAAGGAATCACGAGGTCCGCCAGCCTGAATGGCACGTCGAAATGTTGGGACCTCCCATACCAGTACGCGACATTCAACGTCCAGGCAAAGGAATGGAGCACATAGAACAGTCTGGATGGCTCTTGATCAGCGTCGCATCCATTCGCGTCAAGATCACAGCATGAGCGTGTACTCACAGCACCACAGCAGAACCCACCCACTGCGCTTGCATCAACGCGCAAGCTCTCGAAGCTGGTTGTGACACCGCCGCGCACCCTCTTTCGAGATACCAAGGTCTGATCGACAGGTGCTCGCGGTCGCTCAAGTCGCTGGCAGACTGCCCGGCCAGGCTTGCGGACCACAGCGCACACATGAGCAGATCGTACAGCAGGTCGATGCATCCCAGGTGGAAGCGACACCAGTTTAGGAACCACCGGGAGAGAAAAAGTCCAATCCCAATAGCGGCGACTGCTATATTCGATCGCGCGACACTGAGGCGTGGTCGGTCAGTCATCACGTGCTGCTTCCGTATTTTATGGTCAGCACTGAGCAGAGCAAAACATACTCTTCACTCCAGATGAAAGGAATCGGTGGTGGAGTCTCGTAGTTTGCATAGAAGTAGACTCTCTCGTGGGGATCTGAGTTCCAGCTGTGAGCAGCTCCAGCTGCCCAAAGTGAGGTTCGAAGGTGGTACGGGTGCGAGACAATAGAGAGTGTCAAGGCAGTGACCACGACAAATGACTCAAGAACAAGACTAAGCTTTCCGCAGGGACGATTTGGTGACCATCTCTGTTGTGGTACCGCCCATGCAGGCTGTGCTTGTATCATCATAGCCAGAAAGATGAGCTGTGAACAGAGTGAACAGTTTGGCGATCGCCATTGTAAGATAAGCATGAGTACATTGTCTTGCCGGAACTCTTGAACTAATGTGAGTAGCGATGAATTACCATATGCGATGTTGTAGCGAAGGACTTCTGTGAGAAGGATTGAAGCGTAAGAGGAGCAAATACCCGCACACTGGTCAAAGCTCATCGTCTAGCCTGAGCATATTGGAGCACAATGCCATCACTTTTGGGTGTAGGGAAACAAGCAATTCGTAAGTGATTGATACATCAATTGGTCTAGATTAAGATTTGGTGGATGCCATCAACAATCATGTCTTGTGGTAGTCGCTGTGATGTGTTAGTGGCTGCGGTTACATCGGGGGGCGCTGTTTTTAAATGAAACTTACTCAAACGTTCTCTCTCTAGTCCGAACTTGGCCATCAGAGCAATGAGCAAGTATTCACGAGGATTCACTATAAAGATGTCAGCTACGCCCACCGAAACTCCTGCAGACATTTCTCTTGTACCTTGGTGTTGCAAGAGGAGCACTTGCAGCTGCCGGGCTGGCAGGTGCAGGAGGTGCACTTGCAGGAAGCGGAGTCGCAGGCCATTTTTGGTGATGTGGAGGGGTTGAGGTGAGGTGTGTTGAGAGCTGTCTGGTGTGCTGTGTATTTGTGCGGATGGCCTTCACCTTCACAAGCCGTGAAGAACCGGTTCTTATACCCAGTGCGCAGCAGAGCAGAACCTTCGATCGTCGTCTGGGCCTCCCTGCATGAGTTCCACCTCGAAGGAGACCGTAGCATCGACCGGATTACACTCTGGGCCCATCTAGTACAGGCATGTGGGTTGGTGGCCTTCTCAACGACCATAGTAGAGCCTTGGCATGGTCGCGGTGTCGGTATGCATCCTCGAACAGGCAAGCTCCAGCTCGGTAGATGATAGAGAATGTCTCCTTGAGCTCTCGCTTGAGTAATACCGTGTCATTGGGATGATACAGCCTGACTGGCGCAGGTGCGGACTGCCTCGAAGTCGCCACGTGTGTTTAACCGGCTATTTGAGTAGGAAGGTTGAGGGAGCGAATAACGATGCCGAGCCGGAGTCTCGCTTACAGAAACGTGGCGATCGCATGATAGAGATTAGAAGTGCACTCTATGCACGCCCTCCGTGCCGGTTATCGATAGCATTGCTGTTATTTATGAAATGTGACAATATCAGTATCTAACATAACACGCGTTGAAAGTATGCAACGGTAAAGCAGTACCAGAAAATTCACATATGAAGGCAGCTACTAGATAATGTAAGAGATCAGTTGGAGGGCGAAGTGAGCTAGTTTAATCAAGTGAGATATTTAAAGATGAATATCGGGAGGACCTGGTTGTCCTTCGCGGTCACTATTCCTCGCGTCTATATCCGCAAATCGACGGCTGAACCTGAACGCTGGTGGACGCATTGGGTTGATATTCTGGTTACCTCCTATGTACACCAGGGAGTGAGATTTGGCTTGGAATATGGAGCGCAGCTTGTGAACTTGGTCTGCCATTGTCACCAATCGAGCTGGTGATGAAGATACTGTGTTTCAACCCACCATTTGAGTGTGAAGATCACTGATGAGCACTTTGAGAGTTCCCACGCTTGTTTCCGACCTCCAGGCGTGCGAGGAGCTCCATTAGCACGCCCATCACGTGCAGGATGATTGACTACAGTCATTCATACGGGTCGAGTGTGCAGACTGGCAGGAAACGATTCTCAGTATGGTGATCGGCTAACAGCAGACGTGGTCTCCTTGAAAGAGCGGACTCTTGGCAAGTGTTCTCGGCTGTTTGCCGACTTCACCTCTGCAGACTTGCGACCTAACATTCGCTGCGAATTCGCACATGATGCCGCACAAGGAGGGTTTTAAGGCTCATTGCCTCAGTGCCAACTTTCTCACAGCAAAAACGCCCTAGGGTTAGAAACCCTATAATGGTCTCATCATTTTTGAGATAACTACCTCGATTATATAGGGATAATAAATTGAATTACGAAGATCCACGCCTATATGTTCGTCAAAGAGGACCGTAGGGGGCAGGCGGCTTGCCGCCAAAGCGCCCCCCTATCCGGCCGATGCGACAGTGTTGAGCAAAGTGGTGGTGAATTTGGCATTGAGGCAATGAGCCTTAAAATCCGCCGTCCCGCAGTCACCTGAACACCACAAGAATCAGTCTAGATTAGCAGATCAACTTGCGTGGTTACTTTGAAGCCTACGCAGGCGCAAGGGTGCGACACGACGATCTTGCGTCTCACCATCACTCCTCTTCGTTTCATCCTAGGAGTACACATGTCTAGACCTCCGAGACCTCTTAGCAAACTCACAACTCATTAGAATTGCACTTTTTATTCCTGCAGAGACTGCACTACTGCGTCTTCACATCTTGACTACTCTCTATCGATCGGACTCGCCATACGAGGATCTAAAGAAAGCTTGACTAACATTCCCAACATCTCGGGCTCTGAAACGATATAGCATAACTCTATTCTTCTACGCTTTCGCACCTCAACTCAATCGGTACACAGAGGGCTCTAGGACTCTTCAACCGCTGCTCTCACGATGACAGATCGAGATTCGTGTGTATACATGACGCTCAGTTCGCTCGCCATGCCTTGACTTCCGCCGGCTCACCCTTTGTTCTGCCGAAGACAATAGGTCCTCAGGTACGTAGCGTATCCTAGTGGTATATGTACCTCTCGAGCATTTCAGTGGCTTTATGAAGAGCTGCAGATCCGAGAAAGTAAACCATGTGGCTGTCGATCTCAATGGTTTGTTGGATCTTCATACAGCATTTGTTGCTTTGCGTCTGATGACAAGATGGCTCGAACGTCACATCATTACCGACCTCTAGAGGTGCAAGCTGCTCGATGATACGCGCGGGTATTGCACCTCGGATGAGATGAGTGGGTGCCGGTGGTTATAAAAGGACCTCTTTTTCTCGTTCACTACGGTATCATTGTCAAGCAACGCTCAACTTTTGTGGATTTTGCTGGTATTTCCTGAGCGATCCTAAGTCATCCAACTCACACTCTTTTATCATGAGGACTGTCGCTCCCTTCTTCCTCTTCCTCGTAACAGTCGCTACTGCGGCTCCCACCGTAGCTCCCCGTGACTATCCTCCAACGCAAGGCGCAGCCGCCTGCAACGCCATCCGAACCAATTCGACGGCTCAACTAGAAGAGGCGGTTTCTTCACTCCTCGCCCACACTACAGCCACTGGCGACTTTCCCAAGGCACTTGCCGCGCTGCTGGCCAATGCTACTAGCAACTCCGGATCTACCAGCTCTTCTACTGGTACTTCGGGTGACAGCTCGACTTCACCGCAGGTCGCTGGCAGCGGCCCAGGGGCATCTGTCATCGCCCCAGAGGTATCTGTCAGCGACAACAGCGGCCTTACTCCCTTGAACAGAGGCCTAGCCTGGCTCAAAGGCTTACGTGGTGACTCGGACGACGCCGCCGACGATGCCTCCGACGATATCGATGCCTCCGACGACGACCTAGACGATCCCATCTACGCTCCAAGTCAGCGTCCCGCTCCTCAAGATCGCACCGCTCAGCCTCCTGCCACCGCAGGCGCCAGCACAGAAGGCAACTCAGAGCCCGCCACCGACAACACCGCAACCGCCCCATCCTCAGCCCAAGTCGCCGCAGGTTCCCGCGCGGGTCTGCAGTCCGCCTCAAACGGCGTGAACGTCGCCAACGACATCCTGCGCGGCAATGGAGTCAGCTCTGCAATCCGAGACGGCGCGCGCGCCACAGCCCAAGGAGCCAACGCCGCAGCAATCGCCGGCCCTCCTCCTTCCACCTCCAGAAGCGGTTCGAGCGGCGGAGGAGCTGCACCCAGACCGCCCAGGCTTTCACTCGCTAACGTTGCCGCTGGTGCGAATGCGGTTGCTGACGGCGCGGGACTCGCTTCTTCGATTGGGAATATTGCTGGGAATGTGCCTGCGCCGCCTAGACCGGGAAGATCACCAGGAAGACTACCAGGAAGACTGCCAGGACTGCCACCACGAGGACCACCAGGAAGACTTGGACGTCTAGGCGGAATTCTACGAAAGAGACAGTCCGCGCGGCTGTGATGATGAGTCTCTCAAGAATGGAGCCTAGATCTCTACTATAACACTGGAATGCACAAGTGGCGTCTATCAAGTGGTTGAAGTGCGGATGTTGCCTTCTTTTTGTCGTTCGTTCAAACAGTGTTGCTCGCTGAAGTACAGTTGCAGTGTAACGTCACGTTATCAAACAACTACGTAGTGTTTGCAGAGTGTATCTAGGATTAGTAGCTGTAACATCAGAAATTCTTTCCGCAATGAGATGGCACACATGCACACGGATCCTCAGAGGCGACCACGGGGGCGCCTGTTCCCTGTTGTTCCCCAAACTCAACACCGCTCGCCATCAAATGGTTCGCGAATCTGCCCGGTGACAGTCGTATGACATTGCTGTTGGGAATAGAACGACGCAATCGATGGCTGTTACTACCTAACAAACTTGGTCGCATTGCAGCTGGGAGATATTACCTATACTTCGAATGTGTGGACCAATGTTTCTATACTGCAGAAGCGCTACTCCTCGCACTTCCAGTGCTTCCCAACCCAATCGCTGATAACATCAGTCATAGTCTTGCCATCCAGCGTGCTCTCCGTGTCCTTCTTATCATACTTGGTGCCCAGATACCTCAGCGCCAAGAGGACCCAGTCTTGCACAAACTCGTTGTAGACTACATCCACAGTCTCTGGAGGAGCGGCTCCGTCGGCCGGGTCGAAGCCGACATTGGCGGCGACACAATTCGGGACGTCGTAGAATCTGATGGCTTCGTGGATGGTGTCGTCACCGTCGCTGCCGAGATCGTCGACAGTGGTGTAGCCGGGGACAGTGGGCTTGTCGTACTGGTTGATGGCACCAGGTCCGGCGAGCGGAGTTTGATGTTCTGGACGGAAGAGGAGCTGGCTTGTGGGTGTTTGAGCGATGAATAATTTGGCGTTCACGGGAGGTAGGGGGGGTGCAAGCTCGTAGAGTCTGTTCTGGCTGATGGTATCGATGTCGTTGTGGGTGGTCGTGATCAGATCCTTGAGGAGAATTCGGTCCTCATTGTTCAAGAGTTGGAGAACCTGACTCGCGGCCTTGTATGGAATGTTTTTAGCCACTCTGAAGCCGCTCGTGAAAGGCGAGACCAGGAAGGTGCTATCAATTGTGAAAGGTCCCTTGAAGATATCGAATCGCATCGCGCCAGAGTTTGTGATGATGATCGATGGGCTTTCGCTACTGTTGAAAGTAGCCGGGAGGACTTGCTTCTCGAGCCAGGTCAGCAGACTTAAATCCGAAGGGTAGGGCGCGCGGTTGAGCCAAAAATCGTGCGGAGCGCAGCCAAATGCGTGGTCAAGATTGAGTTCCTTCCGTGCATGAGCGATGGCAGTAGAGACATTGGTACCGGCCTCCGTCGGGAATGTTGACTCGTTAGTTCCTGAGTGGTGGTGCAGGGAATAAAGGTTGTTGTCGATGTACAGCCTCTCGTATTTAGGTGCTGATTTGGCTGGAGACACACTGCCTTTCTTTCCAGTGCTCAAACCGGACATCGACAGGAAGCCCAGTGTTTCCATGTATCGGCCACTTTCAATGCCCTGGGCTTTGGCCTCCCACTTCCTGTAATCACGGATGTGCGTGTGGCCGCCGAAGAACACGATCGGGATGTCCCATCTGACTTTACGGATGGAATCATAAATCAGGTCATACTCTTGGCTGTCCTTGACAGGCACATGGCCAGCAACCAAGAAGAGGTCGATATCTTTCGTCCGGATTGCATCTTGGAACCACTGCTCCTTGACTGTCTCTTGCACGTTCTGAACGACGGTGTTGTTAGCATTGCCGTGGAAGTTGAACAAGAATCCAAATGCGACAATCCGAATGCCTTGGTTTTTGGTGGTGAATTTGCGAAATCTGGGTGCCAGTGGCTCCAGCTCGCCAGTCTTTGGATTTTGGATGTCCAAGTTGGAAGCAATGTACGACTGCTTGAAATTGGGCACGGTGTGGTAGTACTCGTTATCGCTCGAATTGCTCAGGTACAATTCGTGGTTGCCACTGGTGATCACGTCGATGTTCTGGTGCTTGAAGATGTCAAAGGTGTATTCGCCTTTGGGCTTGCTGCCATCATAAAGACCATTGCCCTCGACACGGTCTCCCGTGTCGATCAAAAGCAAGTCTGAGCCATCCTCATCGGCTCGCTTATGCAGGTGGTGGGCGAAGCTTATATAATCACCCCAGTCGGCACTGTATTGAGGCTCTTGCAAGTGCCCGCCATGCCAGCCGTGAGTGTCTTCGATGGAGAGCACGCATCAGCACGAGATCTGCTCGGGACGACACGCACGATGACCTACCTGTGGTATGCAAGAAGTTGAGCTGTCCCCAAGGCAGCTCGCGTAGGGGCGCGCTGATTGGGGCTGGGGCGGAGGGTTGTTCAGCTGATGAGAGATGTAAGAGGGCTGTAAGGAGGGTAACGCGTGAGAATGTCATGATGAAGGGTCCAACTGTAATTCCTCTTGGAGGCTATCGTGTTGGTGTATATGGAGAGGCAGGAGAGATGGCCGGCACCTTGATGTACATGCATGCACGAGACGAGACGAGACGAGACGAGACGAGACGAGATGCAGTGAGTGGCAGGGATGGGGCGCCTGGCGGGTTGCTTGTACGTCACCAGACTGAGAGCTCGACCCAAAGTTTATACTTCGAGGAAAAGCGAGCAGCAGCTGCAATCAATCGACATCACTTTACACCACACCACCATTGCTCCAGCAAATATTCACAACATCCTCGAAGAAAGTAGAAAAATACCCGGAACAGTACCTCTTCATCAACAATCAACCGGACGCCAATGTCCGACAGGCGCAGCCCATCCCGTGGCCGCTCGCCTACACCCGACGATGCGCGGTCCAGATCACATGCGCGCTCAGTAACACCTCGCGACGCCTCACACTCCCGCTCTCGCTCACGCAGCAGAGGCCCAGCAACCGCCAATGGCAGACGCGACAGCCGCAGTCGCAGTCGTTCGCGCTCACGCAGCAACTCGCGCCCTCGATCCGCCCGCCCATCCAGCCCCGACCGCCAACCGCGCAGCGCCAAAATCGTCATAGAAAAACTCACAAAGAACGTCAACGAGGCTCACCTGCGCGAGATCTTCGGTAGCTACGGCGACATCCAGGACCTCGAGATGCCGATCAACCGGCAGTTCCTGACGAACCGCGGAATCGCCTACGTGCTGTATGCCACGCCAGCGGATGCCGAGAGCGCGATCGCGCACATGCACGAAGCGCAGCTCGACGGCGCGACGATCAATGTGTCCATTGTGTTGCCTAGGAGGCGCTTCAGCCGTAGTCCGGCGCCCAGGAGGCCTCCGCCCAACCGCTTCGGCGAACCGCACAGATACCGCGAACCACCACCTTCACGTCCTGGGCCTGAGCGTGCTTACGGTGGTGGTCGAGGACGAGGCGGAGGAGGCAGAGGTGGGCAGGGATTTAGGGACGAGGACAGGAGCTATCGTCCAAGAAGCTATTCACCGGGTCGCAGCCCTCCTCGGAGACGCAGGAGCCCGAGCTATGATAGTAGAAGCCCGAGTAGGAGCCCGCCACCAAGGAGGAGAGAGCGCGATCACAGTCCCCCAAGAGGTGGTGGTGGTGGTGGTGGTGGACGGAGGCGCAGCCCGAGCTACTCAAATGCCAGCGACAGGAGCGACAGCCGTGATCGCAGCCGTAGCCGTAGTCGGGATCGTGGTGGACGTAGGCGGTAGTGCTAAGCAAATGTATAAAAAAGATGTGAGCTTGGAAATGGGACTCGAAACATCCTTTCAATAGCGAACCCTGTCATCATTCGTTGGAACGTACGATCACATGTAAGCATGCAGTACTCTCAGCAAGCCGTTCTCAGGCCAAATCAAGCCTCTGCTGCAAAACGCAAGCAAGAACAAAGTGGATCGTCCCTCCACCTCTAGGTCCAGAATATACAAGTTGCCTCAGAACGCTACTATAAGAAAACAACTGACTCGCGCCACACCGCAACTTGCAAAACATCATCGAGTTTGAATATGCACAAAATGTTTCAATGCTCTTGCTCTAACTTTCTGCGTCCGGAATTAGCCAAGAACTGAGCCGTCTTCGCTCATGCCTTGCAATCCTTAAACCGCCCAGTAGTTCACAAACTCCCCTTTCGATTCAGGGTGTCTTCTTCTTCGATGAACCAAAAATCTACAACGCTACGCTTATTTTCCATTTTGTTGGACTCTTGTTTCCACGGTCACGGGGAATCGTGATGACCTTTCTCTCCATCCCGCTCTCCGTCGTGATGAACCACGATCTATCATCTCGCTCCGTTCATTCTCCTGCGTCTTGTCGCCTAGCTTTCATCCGCTGTGCTCGGTTGTGAAGATGCGGCTAGTTGACTGGCTTAGTAGCCGACGCCGACAAGGTAGTCGGCGAGTTGCTCGACGGTGTTGGCGGCGGAACCGGGCTGGACGGTCTCGGGGTAGTGAGCGACGAGGATGGCCATGTTGGTCTTGACGATGACGACGCCTTCCTTGCCCTGTGAGATTCCACATTCGTCAGCATGCCAGTTCCGTCTCAACAAATTCCCTGATTGCCTCCCTCAAAGCGCCAAAATAAATTCTCCCCATCTCCTTTCCACCTCATTCTGCCCACGATATACCCGCCCGGAAATAAAACCAAACTCACCTTCTTGCCGTAAATACTCCTGTCGTCCGCCTTGATGACGATGAAGCGCTCGCCGGCGATGTGCAGGCCGGTGCTCTGGACTTGCTTGACGTCGCCGGAGTCCTTGTAGGCGGCGACGACCTCTTGCATCTCAGTCGGTGAGACGGTGAAGCCGGCGCTGGTCGCCCAGACGCTGTTGCCGGCGTCGTTGAAGATGGCGGCCTTGTCGACGTTGCCGGTGCCGACGAGGCTGTTGGGGAGGGTGTGTTAGTCAGGGATGGTTGGTGGGAATCGCTTTGGTGGGCGGGAGTGGGTTGTTGTATACCTGGTGTCAACGTATGCTGCGCATGGAGGTGGTTAGCTGGGTTGGTCTTCGTTGGCTTGGGAGGGTGATGACTGGGTGGATGTATGAGTTGGGGATGGGAAAGATAGACGGATGGATGTACCTTGCCAAGACATGATGGATGTGGTGTGTGTGGGGGTGTGTGGGTGGTACGAAGTGGGTGAGTTGGTGTAGCTAGGGTGAGTTTGTAGTGGAAAAGATTCAAGAAGAGTTGCGCAGGAGTGTTGTGGTGGTTATGGTTATGGTTCAAATTATGCTTGCCTGTGACGGAGAGGCTCAGTGGAGGGTCCCCGCGCTGGTCGCCGACCCCACTCAACGGAGGCAGCTCTGTGCCTCTGTCTCACCTCACAAACATCGCCCTGCATGTCTGAAGATCCTTGCAACGTGCAAGAAACTGCTTGGCGTACATCTTGCACAGAAGATGCTCCTGTTCTTGATTATCCAAGGAGCATTCTTCGTTGCATTTACACATATCCTCCAACCAGAGTAGACACAGGCGGTCACTTCTTACTAATCCCGGACGAGCTTGACCGCCACGATACACGCGAGTCAACAAATACACTTCCTTGAAGGGTTAGGGTTGTTTCGACATCACATGCAAGGATCGCGTTTGATCTGTCAGTCTATATAGGGTCGATAGTGTATTGAAATCCACTCAAAGCTGTCATTGACTACAGATATACACAACGAACTGCAACCCGAGGCCCAGCATGGGTTGAAGTCCTTAGTGTTTCTATCACTCTTTGGCAGAATTCTGCTGAATTGAAATCGATAGAGGATTGATGGGTGCGAAAGACAGGCTGGCGAGAGCATCGTCCACAAAAGAGATAGCTTCCTAGATCCGTAATGTAGACGAGCAGCACTTCCTTTCAACAGTGATCGCTGAGACGCACAAACAACCTGAGTTCTGTGGTAAGAGTGCCCTTCACCTCATGTATGTCGGGCACGTCAATCGCTGTATTGATGGCGCCACGTGTTGCGAAAAGCATACATGATTTGACAGAATTGTTGGTAACTTAGAACGGACCAAAGCTGGCGATCCTCGGTGCATTGTTCAAGGTGAAAGATATGGTACCCAGGGCCTGTGCAAGCATGTTTGCATGTCTGTTGCAGAAACGTAGCTTCGATGCATACGTATATTAGGATGATGCGTGCGGCGCGCTTGGTGAATGATGTTTCAGGCTTTGCGAGAAGCCCTCAGGAGGCTTCAGTGTTGTTGCAGCTGTTCCAGGTCAATCCCAACTGCCCACGTCAGGTTTGCTGGTCGTCGGTGTCAGGTACACACCACCTGCTACGCAAAAGTGTCTCACAAGACCTGCCGGGATCAACGACCAGCAGCTTGCTCTTTCTTGTGTTGCTCCTTCAGCCTCTTTTCAATCTTCATGAACTCGCGGATTCCCACAGGAACTCCCTCGAACAAGTCTTTCCCTCCAGTATCCTCCTCCCAATTCGTTTCCGATCCTCCACCATCATCATCCATACTGGTCGTAGCCTCGCTAACCGCATCATCCGCAGCTTTCGCCGCAGCGCGCTGAGCCTTCAATTTCTGCCGTGCCTCCGCGCTCGCCGCCGCCCAGTCTTCCAACTCGTCGCGATAGCGATCCCAGACGCAGTTCACACAACCAGACATGCAGCAATTATCCGGTTCTTCAGGCTTCGGCGGGACCAAAACACCAGCTATAGTCGTGGAAGCTTTCTTAAGCTCGGCCTCGCGCTCGTTGGGATCCCGGGAACCAAAGATGGCTTGCGCTTTGAGGGCTTGCTCTTCGGGTCCGGTCAGCGGCCGCTCTGCTGGCGGCGGTATGGGCGGCGGAGGCACAGTTTTTGTGGCAGATTGGATAGGGTTCAGAGGCGCGTTGAGGGAGTCTTCGGGGTATTCATCGATTGGTCGTGTGTTGGCGGATGTGCGCGTGCTGCTGAAGGCTGCGCGCGAGACATATTGGGCTGGTCTGCTTTGAGCTCGCTTGAGCGATAGGATGGCTAGAGAAGCGCATTGTGATCGCATTCTCTGGAAAGGCAGGACTGGTGTGAGTGCATGCGCGTAAAAGAGATGGTAAGAAACATTGTTAAACCTTAGGTATCCTCCGAGGATGATTCTCGGTTGAAGATGACGTCAATTCTTGGTATTTCAACATGAATCCTCCTCCCATGTTCTCGACTCAGTCAAATACTCGGTACATCTATCGGCATACGTTCTTCCAGACAACGAAGGAGGAGAAGCTGCTGTTGACATGTGTGAAAAGATTACTCGCCATTGTAATGCATGTCTGACATCATGATTAACTAGGCAATTGAGACTTCTTGACACAATATAGGACCTTTCTGGAGTCTATTCTGATGGGACTGGTTGCTACATAGGCTAAAGGGAGGCCATCTTCCCTCCTGGGCCCGAAATGGAGTGCAAAATAAAGGGCGTCCTCTCTACGCCAACAATGCGCGCCGGCATATTTATGCATGTTCTGTGTCCATGCTAAGTACTTTGATCCAGCAGCATCGGCTCTGTCATCCTTGGGGTGTCTCATGATAGGCGTGCTCTACTTGCAGTCTGCCACTGCTGGATAGCGAGCGACATGGTCTTGATCCTGGCAATTATATGCCGAAAGACCGGCGATCAATTCTTCTAGGATTCAGCAATCCTCAGGGCCATCCGACAGAAGAAGTTTGAGGTAGTCGGTGAAGGAAATTTCGAAGCCAACACCCTGAAGGTCTGTCTTTTCAAGATGCGCGCATGGCATTCCCTGTCACAGGCTGGATCGCTGGTAGCCAGGCGGTGGACCTTCAGGATCCGTCATTCCCAGATCTTCGCACATGATATCGTGGCCTACGTCCAAGCCAAGCGCCTCTTTTTGGGACACAGCGCTGTCACGTCGGACTGCAGCTGCCTCGAGCATGACCTTCACCGGAATCCCGAGGCGCATCACTGGACCCAACCCTACCGCAGGGCCTGGCAAGGATAGTCTCAAGTCCAGGTCGTATCCTCTGGTGATCAAGCATGAGTGAAATGTCGGCACCAACAACGAATTGGTGTTTGCATCAAGCGATATTGCGGTCTGTGCCGAGTAGTAGAGGTTCGGGGTCATGCTCTGGGGCATGGCGTAAGCCGGGGAAGCTTCATACGATGGACAGTGCCCCTCCAGTTGAGTACTCTCGTGAGAACCTTTAACCCATTCGATGTTTTCAATCGGCTGTGGAGATAGAATCATTGATGGTGCAGCATGTCTGTCAACTTGAGGGCCAAACCACGGATCGTCCGATGGAAGCTGTGTAAGAGGGCTGACCGCCGAGACAGTTGTTGTGCGAAGGAAGGCGTTGAGGTCAATCCGCGCCGGAGGCTTTGCTTCATCCTTTGCAGGCCAGAAAACGAGGTTGAGCTTCACCCGGCCAGACAGCTCGCTGCGCCATAAGCTTTTGCGGAAGTCCTTCAACACAAACGGCGTCGATTGGATTGATGTGACTCCCAAGGTTCCAGATGGCTTGGTCCAGAACTTGCTGGTAGACATCTCTGCTTGCGACAGCCTCGCTGGTTCCCATGCTCCAACATCTGGTTCCACAGCTCGTTCCTTTGGCATGAAGCGGATTGGTTCCGACGCGCTGGCAATCTCAAAGCACTCTCCAGTCTCCGATTTCTCTTGTATGCTTGCGACGACTCGGTATCTTACCGAAGTATGCCTCGGGGCATGATCGGTGGCTTCTGCGAGTTCGTGGTCTCCAAACGACGGAGGCATCGATGTGTGGCAGGTATGAACCAGCGGCGATGCTACGACGTGTCGACACGTACTTGGTAGCATGCGGCTAGGGACCGCAAATTCGAATGGAAACTCGTAGGTGCATCCTGTCTTGAATGATCGACTTTCTGGGATGTGGAAGTGTAAATCTGGCTGAATGAGCTCAAGGAAGCGATGGGCAGTTGTGACAGTTCTCGCACTGGGTGCTTGCGGAACTACACGCCTGCCGTACGTTCTGCTCGTTCCAGTCAATTTGATCTCTAGCTTGTCGAAGCTGGTGTCTACCAATGCCTTGATTGTGAGCTTTCCCGTGAAACGCTCCAACGATGTAAATGTTCGTTTGTTGTCGATCTCTAGATTGAGTACGAGTGGTGCTGCAGGAGATTCTGTCTCCGAAAACCAGAACAGCATGCTGACAATAGTGCGAGATGTCAATCTCAAAGTTTCCGTAATAGAACGATGCCTCACTCACAGCTTCGTCACAGATCACCACCTTTTACATAGCAGCCATATACACATACCAGCGCTAGCGTGCCACATTCCTTCTTAATGCGGAAAGAAATTGGTAGCGCGGACCCACAACGTGCTCGCTAAATCCGACGGCGGATTTTAAGGCTCGTTCGCAAGCCGGGGCCCGCGGCCAGCTAGGTCGATCGCGTGGTTTACGGACTTCGTACTGAGCAGTCGACCTTCATTACAAACAATCTTTCAAGCATCTTAGTTTGCATCAAATGGCCGCAACTTCTTCGGGCATTACCAAGCGACGCACGGGATGTCGTCAATGCAAGGTCAAAAGAGTAAGTGAGCACCCTAGCGGATACTGTCCACAGCAATCCTAACACTTTTAGCTCAAATGCGACGAAGCCATTCCAGCATGTACCAACTGTATACAACGTGGCTGGCAGTGCCCGGGCTATGGCAAGAACATACGCTGGTCTGCCAAACATGAGCGCTTCGGTCCATTGTCTCTTGCGTCACGAGCAGAGCAAAGTGGCAACCAACCCGTTCAACAAGCACCGCAGCAGCCATCGTACCAAGATTGGCGCTCTTCAGGCTCGGAAGGACTATACATGCCTGTCGACTCTGGGTTTCACACTCTCGGCACATACCCGAATCAACCCTTCGTTTCCAGCTCATCGCCGCGTCTCCCACTTTCTCCAATCAGTCAATGTGCCGTCGATGACAGCATTGTTCTGAGCGACGCAGATGCTTGGGCCAGCCCCAGTACTCTTGCAACTATTTCTGGCGATGGTGATATCAATCGCCAACCGATGAGTTTCTCGACGTCGCGCGGACCGCCGGTCACTCAAAGACCAATCAACACAGCATTCATTTCGCCGAGTCGCTGTAACACCTTGCCTTACTCAGGTCATCGGGAGACTGCCTTCGACCCTCGAATTTTCTACACACCAACTCATATACCGACTATCCTCGTTGAGCATTGGTTCAGTGACGTGTGTCCGATGTGGAATATCTTTGACTCAGATTCCAACTTCAACCGCCAATTCGCTTCGGCGTCATGGTCATCCTCAGAGCCGGTCTTATACGCCATGCAAAGTATGTCAGCAGCCTGCCTTGTGGATACACTGCCCGCGATGATGCCAGTCCTATCATCCTTGACAGCGAAAGCTCTGGCTGCAATCAGGCATCGAGTTGCCTTCTACCAGAGCGCGCCGCGCACCACGATGCCTGAGTTCCCTACAGACTTGTTATTTGCAATCTTTGCAATGGGGACTTCCTTGCACTGGAAGCATGGGTTCGAACTGGGAAGCTCTTTGATGGACCTTGCGAATCATGTTATCAGTTGTTACAGGAACAGGCTGCCAGCTATGACGCCTGCCGAACGCAAACACCTCGCCTTCTTCCAGAAAGCCTTGATCTGTTGGGAAGGCATTCTCAGTGCAGCTGATACTAATTTCACTCCGAAATCGTTTGCTGTTCGAAGGTCAGCATACCAGGCAAGAATAGCCTCCAGCCAACTCCAGATGGCATCGCCGCAACCAAAATTTGGACCACCGGCTCCCTCACTTGGTGACGCTGAGCTGCACCCCTGGTGTGGCGTATCTAGCGACGTGCTCCAGAAATTTGGGCAAGTGATGACATTATGCCACAATGCGCAGCGTCGCCTATCAAGTGTTGTTAAAGACGATGAGCTCGAATCCAGCTGCGACGTGGGACTTGCACATGAGCTTGCATCGGAACTTTTGGCGATGGACTTCAGTAATGATCCTCGTCGAAATATGTCGGAAGCCTTGAAAGTTCAGTATCTGGGGACGAATGACAACGACACACCACTCTCGCACCTCTTAGACATCGCAGAGGCATATCGACAAGCCTGCCTTCTGCAGCTATCTTTGACATTTGAAGACCTTCACGTCCCTATCACAGTGGACTCAAGCATCGATCTGCTACTTCCGGCACAAAACGACTGCATCAACACCTACGCAACAACTCGTGCACAAACTCTAGTCGGGCTGGCTTTGCAGCTGGTTGATCAGTTGAAGAAGATTCCTCCCGAGTCAGGCTCAAGGTGCATGCAGCCTTTGTTGTATCTTTGCGCTGCATCGGGTCTTCAATTCAATCCAGCCCCACTGGTCAGATCACATCCTGAGCATGGTCAGATGTCTCCCCAAAGTACCGCCGAACGTAACCACGACGTCGCGCACCTCGAGCTTTTGGAACCCTCATATCTCAGCGATAGCCTCGATAACGACTTCGAAGCCAGCAACGAGTCCCTACAAGTCTCAGACGAATCAGCAGCTTCCATCCTACCATATGACGACTCCGACCATATCCTCACCATCCCAACCCTGAAAGTCGCCCAAGCAAGGTCATTCGTCAAGAAACGCCTAGGCATGCTGCAGCAATTATTACCACCGAGATATACAGGCACCGCTCTTCGTCTTGCTGAAGCTATCTGGGCGGAATACGATTGTAATTCAGATGGCGGAAGTCCGCTTTACTGGTCCAATATCATGGTTCGAGAGAAATTGCAAACTTTCTTTGGCTAAAATCTTTCAACATACTCCACTGTTGACGATCTCTGACATCTGCTCTGCAAACAGAGTTGGGGTCCCAAAGAGACAGTCGAGTGGTCTGTATCAAGCATTTCAAGAGGCATATATTGCGCTCAAGCGGCGGCTTTCAAACTGAAAGCGCCGTCAGATTCATGAACTCAATCACGGCCGGAGGAGGCTAACGAAGCCTCCAGATACTCGTCTGTATGCGTCCATGCATCATGCTCGTAACAGTAAATCATCATCGGGTACATGTCTGAGAACCTGTCAGCAGCGAACTTATGGATTTGTTCTCAATGGATGACGAACTGTTTGATCTTTCGCCTTCATCCAGGCCGTTCTGGCGTGTCTCATCGCGCACAAACTCTACACGCTTGTAGCGAAGCTCTTCGAACGTCTGCAAGCGTTTGTAGACGGCATCGGCTGGTGTTTCGGGGCGCAGCAAACGCGCGAGACAGATGCCGTCCTCAATTGCCATTGCGCCACCTTGGCCTAGGACTAGATAACGTATCAATTTTTGATCCTTTCGTACATTGTGTGAATGCGACTCACATGGTAGGAATGGATGTGCTGCATCACCAATCAATACCAAACGATCTCTCGTCCAGGTTGGTAGAGACTGCATATCATTGAGAGTCCAGAGCCCGACGTCTTCGCTCGCCTGCGAAACGATCTTTTGCACACCGGGAGCGAAGTTCTTGAAGCTCTTGATGAGTCTTCCACGGGTGGTAGACTGATCACAGTCTACAATTTGTGGTTAGTGCGTTATGCGTGGTCATCCGAACAAGGATCCTCACCTTCACCCAATGTTTGGATGTCACTGTCTGGAACAAAAGCCGCGACATTCATCGCTACGTTGTGCCGGCAAGGATACATGACGATGCGCCTGTTACCCTCCGAGAACTCTTCAAACCAACCCTCCTCTTCGATCAGCGGCGCAATCTCCGGATCGGCCAACAGAGTCGCTCGCGGCACCAACCACCGGTAACAGCTCTTACCATAAGGGAATGGCCTGACACTTGTGTCAATCTTGGTGCGGCAGAATGAGTTTACGCCATCCGCTCCGATGATTACATCGCCACGGAATGTAGATTTGTCTTCGAGAGATACTGTGCCCGCTGCCACATCAAGATCTTGGATCCGGCAGCCAAGCAGTAGTTCAGGAACCGGTCCTTCTCCTGATTCGTCGAGAGCCAGCTGCTTGAGCGCATCGTGGAGATCCGCGCGATGAATGAGGTCGAAGGGGCTATCGAAGGATTGCAGCAGGGTTCCCATGTCGACACGCTTCTTCAGAGCGCCCGAGCCATCGTACTGCGCGAAGCCGACGCACGAGTTCCCGCCAAATGTCTTCGTATCGAGACCGAGACGGAGGAGGAGGCGCGTACAGTTTGGGCTGACATGAATTGCTGCGCCAGCTTCTTGAAGAAAGGATGACTTTTCCAGAAGCGTGATTTTGTGACCTTGTTTGCGCAGCGCTATCGTTGCGGAGAGACCAGCGATGCCAGCACCGATGATGATGATGTCCAGAGCAGCCATTGTGTTGAGCTTTCAGAGTATGATCACTCAAAGTCAAATTGCACAATGCGATATGCGATTAAATTGTTACATTCCACGCTAGACATTCTCACTTCACGAATCATCGCGAATGACGAGCAAACCAAATTATCACATATAAGGTTGATCTCGGTGGGATCTTGAACAGCGAATGCCCGACATTATGGCAAGTGGGTCGTCTTTTCGCCAATGGCAGAGAGTTGAACGTTTCGTACGGGTCAGAGTGCATGATTTTATAGCGCTAAGCAACGGCGAGTGATGCTTGTACAGTACTTGTCCGACCTAAGAAGTTAGGGCTCGGATGTCCAAAAGCCGAATTCGGCAAGTTGATGAGGCGACTGTCCGAAGCAGGAGACTCCTGGTTTTGGCAAGGCTGATAACCTGACTTCATGCTCTCTTGAGACTTTCTGCCGAATTTAGGAACTCAACTTTGGCCAGCGCTCTGATCTCAGGAATTGACCCTATCAACCACAAGAACTTTCATGGTGCTCAATTTGGCTTCGCCGTAGGATTTTAGGTCTGGATTAGAGGCTGTCAGGTCCGTTGCACGGGCACGAGGTGCATTCAGCGATGAAACAAGGATGACTCAATGAGAAATGAGCATGCTTGTTGATAGCTGCTCGAGGTGCTGTGGTTCTCCGATTATCACTACTGCGGCAGACCTCACCAGCTTGCGTTCGGTGGGGCTGATGAAGGCACGTCTTCACTGGCATCTCTTGAACGATCAATTTTCTCCAGCTAGCACAAGGACTGATACGTAGGCGCTACCGAACAATGCCATGGAACCCACAGACTTAGCCTGAGAGCAGCACGCGCAAGTCTGATGCATTGATACCTGAAATTCCAGTCTGACAATCGCGGATCTTCAGAAATACACGCTGCCCAGTCCTTGATCATCCCAAATGTTACCACGATAGATACACATCAGTACGACTTTCTCAGAGCATTCAGGCTGTATTTCCATGCAAGGACCCAGCTCAGCTTGCACCGCAAAGACATACTATCTGGCACCACATTCGGCTGCACTGCAGCCACCGCGTTGGTATGCACTATGCAGCCTCTCAAGTTCCGAGTCCGCGGGCTCCACCTGCAGACACTATACCGGGTAAAGGCCTTCTGCATCATGTTACAATACTACAACCAAACTGGACGGATATTCTTGTCTTCTGTTGGTCTAGGCATCAACGCAGGAGCTTTCCTGGTATGTTGAGAAGGCTCTGAGTGTTTTCATACGGATCGCCGGTCCGGAGATACATGCTCCTGGAACTTAATGCTTAGCTGTTTGTCTACGTAAGGGTATAAATAGAGCAGGTCTTCCTGAGCTGAGAGAACTCACCAGACCTTCAAAGCTTCTGTGCTGTGGCCAAACGTTATTCCACCTCAATCACCATGGTTCAAATCTCGACTTTGTTGACAGCGCTTGCTGCCGCTTCTGGCGCGACCGCAGGTTTGATCCAAGCCAGGCGTGCTTTGGAAGAGCGTCAGAGCAGCAACTATCCGTTGAACTCTGTTCAGAACTGGAAGAACGACTTTGCAACAGTCGACTTCAAGACTGGTGCCAACGGTTTGTTCTCAGCCGACTGGAACAATGGTCCTGGAGGGAACTTTGTTGTTGGTCGAGGCTATCAACCCGCGAGAGACATGTCAGTATACCCGAATCAACATTTACGCCCTACCTTCATACTGACAAATCTGTTGCCAGGCTGGTGAACTACACTGGCACATTCAAAACTAATGGCGCCGCATACCTTGCGCTCTACGGGTACGTGATCCAAGGAGACAGCCCGATCTCGCGGTCTAGGTTCAGACTCCATACTGGCCTCTCAGCGGCAGGATGAGCAGTATGGCCTTTGGAGCTAGACCGCGAGCCCATGTAATGTCTGAGAAACTATACTGACTTGAACCCTTCGCTCTGCAAGGTGGACAGACAATCCATTAGTTGAGTACTATGTTATCGAGGCGATGGGCAACCATAACCCATCTGATAACGTCAGCGCAACCCAGTACGGATGTCACCAAAGTGATGGCGGCACATACGAGATCTGGCAAAAGAAGCGTACCAACGCTCCTTCGATCAAAGGCGACCACACCGACTTCCAGCAGTACTGGTCCGTTCGCACTAGCATGCACGTCGGCGGCACTATCAACACAGGCAACCATTTCCGTGCTTGGGCTGCTGCAGGCCTCAAGCTTGGGACCCAGCTGTACATGGACATCGGCATCGAGGGTCAGCGTGGTGCAGGCAACGCAACCATCACTGTTGGAACGGCCCCTAAGACAAGCGTTCCCAATACGCCTACTCCAACAAGACGTACGGAGCGCGCGCCGGGAACTTGCCCGCGGAGCAGTACTACGACTTCAAGCAGATCTTCCACTACTACGTCCAAGTCCAGCAGCACGCCGCCCAGGACTACTGCTTCTACCACAGCTGCGGTACCCACAACAACGACTGCCTCCGCTACACCGACGCAGACTACGGCGAGCGCTTCAACGTCGAGCACGATCTAGCGTCGATTGCCTGAGAACAGCCTGACGCAGTGACCCCGATGAACGCAAGTGAAGGCTTTGCTTGCCGTATGACATGCAGGAAGGGGCGAGGCGGTGATGAGGTGCGGAATTTAGTGATCCAGATAGTTTGTGTATTGACATTGCAATTTGTTTCGTCGTCCTCTTGATGGGGAAGCTTCGTACAAGCTTGCAGTAGTCTTGATATTGATTCTCGATCAGCCACAACGTAACTGTCAGATCATAAGCCATAGCCGAGGGTTCTAGACTAGGAAACTGCCAAATAGTGCGCATATATGGTTCGCTTGCGCAATTGGCGCTGACCCGCTGAAGGACCCATGCTTTGCCTGCAGGCAATACGACATATCGCTTCCAGCTCTTAAGAAATCTGCAGGCAAAACGACCGTGACCACACTAGATCAATTTTGAATGTTGAGATAAGACTTGGCCAAGGGTGTAGTGGGCTCCTACAGAACAGTCAAGCTTCGACACTTGGTCGCCGACTGTGAGATATGACTTAGGGTTCCACCCAGACCTGCACTGTATATATAATAAAGCTGTAGACTTTTACGAGCTTGTCTGGCGGTAGCAGCCGGAGATTATGGCGTTTCCTGGTCGCTAAAGAGTGCGTGCTAATGGTAGCATAGGCCGAGCCGGGTATTTACGCCAGTAGCGCCTGCATGACTTTGACATACCGTCAGTCTCTATCTCGGTCCGAGAGTCAGTTCGATACTGATCTAGATCTTGCCATGTTCGGCATCGGTTGGATGTTAGGCGGCACGTTGCGCGATTGCGGTTTCTTTGGCGAGCAGCTGTCGATCCAGATCAGGCAGGCATTCGTTCCAAAGTGCATGGCTTCGCTGGTATCGTACATCTCTGGTCTTTATCATTGAAGCGAGAGGCACACCCTGGCGTCTTGCACAGGTAGTCGGTCGGGACACCTGCAACATAATATGGGCTCGATGTTCCCCATGGTCGACCGCCGCAGAAACGGGTCGTGGCGAATGCCTGAGCCCGCCAGCTTTCTCATCCACGGGACAACATGCATCCTTGGAGCCAGCCTCAAGCCACTTGAACCTTTTAATAGTGGATAACGGTGCATCTAAGGTTTCTTCCAAAGTGTACAACATGGGGTGAGACGTTGGTGGCGCTCTGGCTGCCGAAAGTCTGCGGAAGGGATCGTCCGGTTGAATGTAAAACTCTTGGCTCTTCTCACGAAAACGACACGTTCTTTTGGAAAGCGACAAGCGATCTCATGCATGCAGATACCACACGATATACATGCATACGGCGTACGCAAGCCATGATATTCGATATCAAGTCTCATACTCGTCTCGAGCGCTCGAAATGGCCCGACCAAGCTTCACGGTGAGCCACATCCCGGGCTCTACGAGAGCCTTGTCAGCAGGGATGGTGCGACACTCCGAGACGGCCTGCTCGACATCGGCCGGTGAGAGGCTCGCTTAAGATGATCATCCGAGAAGAGTAACAGAATCTCTATTCGCCACGGAAGAGGATCACTCAATCCTGTTTTACGGACCGGGTACCGTATTGGTATTGCATCTATCTCCAGCACTACAATCGCCCTGTGATTTAGATCTCGAGGCTAGACGGCAGATCCGGTAAACGACATCAGCCTTACCAATGACTATGTATAACTTCACCGTGCTACCTTGGAATGGGATAGTCCGGCAACTGTTTCCAACCAAGACAGCAGCCGGTTTGCTAGGTTTTTCGTTTCTCTCCAAATCATGGCTGCGAAAGTCCTCATTTTCGCTCTCTTGAGCCTGTTTGCCTTGAGCAATGCATTCTCACTGCATCGGCGAGCCGCTATAGATGATTGCTTGACCAAGGCAGCCGTTCCCGTCGACAAAGCTGGCAGCGCCAACTGGACTGCAGACACTAAGCCGTTCAACTCTCGTCTCCAATACACTCCTGCAGCGGTGGCTGTGCCAGTCACTATCCCACAGATTCAAGCTGCTGTCAACTGTGGTCGCACAACTGGACTGAAAGTCACGGCAAAAGGCGGTGGACACTCCTACGCCAGTTCCGGTCTGGGCGGAGAGAATGGCCACCTAGTCATTCAGCTTGATCGCATGTTCAATGTGACGTTGAACAAGACGACCAACGTCGCGAAGGTACAACCTGGAGCTAGACTTGGGCATGTCGCAAACGAGTTGTTCAAGCAAGGCGGCAGAGCCATCTCTGCAGGAACATGTCCAGGGTAAGTCGCCTCTGTGTCTTGCTGAAGCTCCGTCTAATCGATGTCCAGTGTTGGTGTCAGTGGTCATTCACTACACGGTGGCTATGGCATGTCCAGCCACAAGTATGGTCTAGCTACCGACTGGATAGTCGGGCTAACTGTGGTGCTCGCCAACGGCACCATCGCACGCTGCTCTGCAACAGAGAATCCCAACTTGTTCTGGGCTCTACGAGGCTCGGGCTCAAATTACGGCGTGGTCGCTTCCTACGACTTCGCTACGTTTGCTGCACCAACTCAGGTGACATACTTCAACATGCCTGCCAAGTGGAACACCACCACTGCGCCAGTCTACTTGGCTGCCGTTGAGAATTACACAAAGGCTGTGATGCCAGCTGATCTCACCATGCGCATGTATGCGTCGAGCTACCAGCACTATTTCGAAGGCCTATTCTATGGCGATGTTGCTGGGCTCAGAGCTGCTCTCAAACCACTGCAGGACAAGATTCCAGGTCTTGCGATACAATCCGCTACCAACACGACTTGGCTGAAGGGCTTTGAGCATTATGCCAATGCCAACACAGACCCTACTACTCCCTACTCAATGGTAAGCAGATGCAACGACATTGAAGATGAGCACACACTGATGCAGGATTTACAGCAAGAAACCTTCTATGCCAAAAGTCTCACCCTAAAAGGTCTCAACGGTACTTCATTGAGCAACTTCGTGAACTACTGGTACAACAGCGGTCCCAAAAACTCTCGAAGCTGGTGGTTCCAGCTCGACTTGCACGGGTGAGTAGTACTAGTCCTCATACAAAAAGAACATAGACACTGACACAAGAAAAAGCGGTGCAAACTCCGCCGTCACCAATGGCGACTTCAGCACATCCTCCTACGCCCACCGAGACAAGCTCTACCTCATCCAATTCTACGACTCAATCTTCTTCGGTTCATACCCATCCAATGGCTTCGACTTCCTCGACAACTGGGTGTCTAACGTCACAGCGCCGCTATCAAAAGATGACTGGGGAATGTACATCAACTATGCCGACCCACGGCTGAACCGGACGACTGCAGGTCAGACATATTACGGAAAGAGCCTCCCGAGGTTGCAGAACCTAAAAGCAGTCTATGATCCTGCGGAATTGTTTTATTATCCGCAGTCTGTGCAGCCAGTTGCTGTGTAGGATTGGGCAAGGGAAGGTCGGTGGTGAGTCCATGGCTACGGAAATTTGGAGTATTACAAGACTGGACCAATACATTGCAAATATCACAATGCACATTGTATTCGATTCAAGAAGGCTGAGCGCTTCCTTGTGAGATTTCGATGAAATGCAGGACGTAGAATGAAGACGCATGAAGCAACACAAGTCCGGGCGAAAAAATTTGGTTTCAAAGTTAAGATCATCAAAAGGTATCTTCCGTTTCCGCATTACGCTAAAAAAAATCAAGAGAAGGCTTCTAGCTAGCGTCAAAGTCGGTGGTTCATTGACTGTGAGAAGAAAACACCTAGAGCCATTCGCTATGCAAGCAACAAGTCTGCATATCGACATAAGAGACTACTTGCCGCGGTTCAACACCTTTGCCAGCCCGCGGAGAGCACCCATTGGCTCGATGCTTCCGGTTTTCTGCTTCTTCTCCTTGTCTCGTTCCTCCAAAATGTCTGTCGCATCTCTCAGTGATTTGTCGGCGACGCGCTCAGCCATATCCCTAGTAGTGGCCATCGCGTGCACGCCCTGTGCAAACTGATCGATCGAGAATTCAAGGTTGGAAGAGATTCCTTGTAGACGTTGTTGTAGAGCATTGATTCCGGTGGAAGTCGTTGTGAGTTCATTGAGCTGGGCGAAAATGGCGCGATCAGGGGTGCTAAGAAGATCCGAGTTCACTGGTGAGAGACCGCGTACAGCCGTGTCTAGTGCAGGAGTGGCTTTTTGCTTTTCGGGAGTAGGTGGCGGGATAGCAGATTTGGCAAGAGTGTCCCATTCCTGGCGTTCTTTTTTGAGCCTGCGATCTGTTAGCCATGTTCTTCGCGTTTCACGAATCTATCGAGCCATACCTTTCAAGCTCGCGCTCGAGCTCTATTGCCTTCGCTGCGTTGGCGATGTTTCGAGGATTGGGCTTCTTCCGCAAGGCAACTTGTTGTTGTGGCTCATCATCCCGTGAGAACCAATCGCTGAGCATGCGTTTTGAAACAAGATCTTGTGACAGCTCTTCCTGTATGACTCGGGCTTCAAGCAGTCAGCAAAATATTTCTGGCACGTTCTGATCGCACATTCTTGCATACCTGCTTGCAGTGCTTGGAATTCCGCGTTCGCCTCCTTTGAACTCCCCTTTGGAGCGTCAGGCTTTGGTGGTAAAGCCCTGCTCCCGCACCAACCAAGCAAACAACGCATTCGTGTTGGTTCTGTGAGCTGGGCAGAGATGTGCTTGTAGAACTCTGCTGTGGGTACTTCTGGGTGTGGTAGTGCTGGAAAAAACGCGCGAATCAGTACTTTGTCCAATTTCACGTCTCGATAGACATCTCTGCGCTCTTGAGATGATGCGGTCCAAACTCACCATTGCCTCTTCCTTCGTCAATCAAGCTGCTGGCGCGTCGCCCTCTCATGCCAGAGCTGCTTCGTCTGTTCGAGTCCGCGCTCGCTTTGCGCATTTCCTTGTTTCGTTTTATGATGGGCGTGTCTGCAAAAGGTAGTGCTATCTTTGTGGTCTTGTCGTCTTCTGGCGCCGCTGCATTCTCTGGCGCAGGGCGCGGCGCCGTTTGTGGCGCAGGAGTCTGGTCGGGGTTCTGGCGTTTCTTCTTCACCGTCACAGGACGGAATCCAGGACTTGGAGAGCGATCATGGTTTGCCTTAGTTTGTGCGCGTGAGGGCCTTTTCGGAGAGGGCGATTTGATCTCTTGGAAGGTTCGTTTGGCTCGTCCCGTCTTTGGCGCAGCATTTTCCTCGGGACTGCTTGGTAGCTTTCCTCTGGGTTTTTTCTGGGCCGTTTTTGGCGCAGCGTCTTCTTTAGGAGCAGGTTCGGGCTTCTGTGCTCTGCCTTTTAGCGTGCGTGAGGCCGCGCTTGTGGTAGATTCAGGAGCGTCGGCCGTCTGTTCCGCCTTCGAACTCTTCGTCGCAGGCTTTTTGCTGGGCTTTGCGCGCTTCGTAAACTCGAAATCGCCATCCTTGTTGTCGTAAACTGTGCCCAAAAATCAGCGCCAAATCCATCATGTTGCGCCATGCATCTCCGTCTCGCAAAACGATCGATCTTACCCTTTCCACGCGTCCTTTTGCCTGCACCGTTCTCCTTTGCGCTTCCAGCACTCTGCGTCGCGTCCAACTTCTGCCTCTTGCCTGGTCGTTCACTCTCGTCCTGCCCGTCTGAGCTCAGGCGCGCGCTTCGCCTTGTTCCTGGACCCGCGCCGTTCATTCCAATTACTGTAAGAGGTGATCGCGTAGCGACCATGGACATCGCTTGTTGTTCTCCTCGGTCCAGTGCGCTGTGGCTGTTTCAATGGTGTGGTCTCGGGCGCAAAGCTTGTCGCGTCGATCGTGTGTCGCAGTACTGTGGGGCGTCGGCGGACTGTATGCGCATAAATCGAGGATGAGTTTCTTTGGCGGTGCAAAGCGATTGCGCGTGCGGGCGCGTGTGGTCGGTAGTAATGATGCTGTTTCGTGGCGGTCGTGAGGGTGGTGGTGCGTGCAGATTGGCAGATTGGTGATGAAGGTGGAGAAAGTCCGGCCGAGAGGTGTAAACAAAGCTAGTCCGTTTGGGGCAGGGAGTTTGAGCATGCAACCTGCAGACCCAACTATGAATAAACTCAATGAAATGATTGTGTTATAACTATCACTGAAGTTACATGCTCATTGCGTGTAACTTTGATCAAAAGTAACTGTACACGCTTCGGAAACACCCATCCACACCAAGCTAATACTATCACCACATTCCACCACAACTTCACAACGATTCATCCCGCCATTATACCCATTACGCAGACACGCCCGCCCGCTTTGCTCTCGTCGCCAGTCCAGCCGAATTGCAACGTCAGGCGAGAAAACAATAGCCGACCTGCGATGTATGCTAGCTTCTCTTGGCCTATTGATGTTAATATGTGCTTAGCGACCAGTACATTTGGTTACATACCAAATTTGAGTATGTCCTCAACCGGGTGACCCAGAAGTTCATGCCAGGCTTTAGCGCTCAGAAGTAGCCTGCCCGAGGTGACTGAGGCAGTCTCGTCAATCACTTGCCCGAGCTGGAACGGTCAGTATTATGTTTCAAGTTTGTTGGACAGGCAGATCAACCTACGGTTCTGGGATTGAGCCTTAGCTCAACTCTCTTGTCACATCCTTTGCAGGTGCCCTCGAGAGCATTCGCGTAGATGGACATGGAGCAACACTCTCCACACATGAGCATGCCTCTTTTCCAGTTCTCCAGTAGCCTCACGTCCATCACGAGCACACTCAGGTATCCTTGGAACGTCTCTTGTGGTGCGGCTCGTGCGAACTCGTCAAGATCACCAAAGGTGTAGAGACAGCGGAGCGGACTTGTGATTAGTGCGTTTAGATCAAAGACACCTTCAGGGAAGGACGGATTGATCGCTTCTCGGACCTTCTGACGTGAGGCCCACCGACGTAGCCAGTCCGCATCGCTGATGGCAGGATCAACGTCTACGATCGTAGTGGTTGTGAGACTGAGGTAAGTGCCTCTTCCGATCTTCCATCCAGGCGCCTCAAGTAGTAGCACTGTCTCTCCCGCTTTCCATGGCTCATTACTCTTCACTGTTGCGTCGGTAGTCTCCGCCGTGTCGGTAGCAGAGAAACCTCCCGTTGGCGACAGAGCCGATGTCCCCCAAAGTCCAAGCGTAGCCCCAGCTGTGTCGTCGTGGACCTGAATGTTGATGTTCTCGGTAGAACTGCCATCTTTACGCTCGACTGGTTCCTGGTCAGCAGTGACAGACGAAGCGTATGCTGGCCGGCTTACCTCGCTTCCGCTGACCGAGGCTTTTGACCACCACCAGGATTCTTGCTCCTACAACGTCATACCCGCCGTCAACAAAGTTCTGCAAGGTCATCAAGTCCGCCATCTGACGACCCTCACGATGGCCAAGTGAGCGCTTGAACATGGTTCCATCGTCGCTGTTCTCGTGGATCATGATGTGACAGCTTCGATCTCTCTCCGGGAAGAGTGAAGCAAAGAGAGGCGCAGTCGCGCTTGACATGTTGCCAGATTCGCCATTCGATACTACCATCCGTCAGTGAGTGAAGGAAGTGAGGTGGCCACACACAAACACCCACTATGATTCGTCCAGACGGACACCAGCGAGCCCAATTTCACCTGCGGGTAGCGATTGGCGTACCACACGCGAACGGTCACAGCATCATGATCGTCTTTCACGCAAAGCTTGACGCAGCCCTTCGCGCTCCTGGGAGTTTTCGGTGCGTTGGCCACGTCGAAGATATTCGCCACACGGCCCATGAATGTCACAGCGCGAGGACCAGGGTGCAGATCACGAATCTCGCATTCGAGGTATTCCACTTTGGGCTGCCAGGGTTCGACGGGTGGTGGTTTCAAGGCCTCGTGGAGCTCCTCGGAAGTGAAGCCATCACCAATCGATGAGCTGGGCGCCTGCTTTGTGGATGAGGAAGATGTGGTAGGGGAGAAGAAAGCTTGGATGGAGCTGTTCTTGTGCGAGCTCGCCATGTTGGTGCAAGTGTAGTGGGTTTCGTACCCACCATGTGTGTCTGCCAGGCTGTCAAGAGGTCAATGGGAGTTCGCTAACTTCGGATGGTATTGCCTGGCGGTCGCGCCTGCCTGAACTGGTCTCTCAAATTTGAGCTTAATTTCAACCTCACTTCTTGCCAGTGTCGCTTGTTGGCAAGCAAGAATCGTGATATTCGTGTATCTATCCTATAGCTATGTAAGCTTATCAGCCCAATACATCTCCATCGCTCATGTAGCTCATGGCGGGCATGCGATGAAGTGTTCTCGTGCGTGTTTTGGATGAATCGCCAGTGGACGTCCCTCGGTCGGTCTGCAAATTTCAGTCCAAGTGCACCATCTCTGGCTGAAGGCACTAAATACACATAGCGCCAGTCTGCACTATATGGCAGGAAGTCCAGTGACACTTGGACGCAAACAACCCTGTGGCATGAGCTAGGCGCTGGAACACGGGTGTACGCTACGTTGTGTCGCCACGGCTGTCTTTGGGTCATTGTTGCATCGCCAACATTTTTATGGCAGGCCTTCAGGTTTTGGCCACGCTCAGATCCAGCGCTCAAGTGCTCTCCCTCCACGCGTTGGCATCTCTCACTTTCTCCTCCAAGGCCTGCCTCAGCCATGGCTCCTGTTCCACGTCTCCATTCGCCATAGCCTCGTCTTCTCCTTCGCTCGCGAAAGCAGCCGTACACCTTTCCAGTGCCTTGTCTGCCACCGCCTCCCAAACACTTAGGTCAAATCTGCCCGTCGACTCGTCCAAAAGCATGCCACCATGAGCGGTAAAAGCCATCGCATGTACACTCTCGCAAGTCTCCAAGTCCTTTGCACCAGGTCCCGCAACAATTGCCCCGCTCTTATTCACAGCAACGAGCGCTGCGTTCATGGTAGTCTCCAGCGGCAGCCCACCATCCACGAGCGCAAGGAACGCCGCATTCGCAAGAGTAGGCAGGATCGCAACCTCGCCTCTACCCTTAGTGAACTTGATTCCAGGTTCGCGCACAACCTGCAGAGTAACTTGTACCAGCGTACGCGGGTGAAGGTGTACCAGCACAATGCTGCGCAATAGCGAATGCAGAACGCTCTCCAGCCAGCGCTCGCGCGGACCTCCTACGCCTGATCCAGGACGAATGTTGACTTCGATTGTGGCTTCTTCGGGGAGCTCGTCGCGGCGAGACACTTCGACTGGGCCATTGACTGCTGCAAGTACTGAGAAGAGGGAATCTGTGTAGGTCGCGGAGCCGTCGGCGCGGTTAAGTGTTGAGGTGGTGATTTGGGGCACCATCGTAGGTATGCGCGCAGTGCACTCGCGGCACTGCAGTTTCTGGGTGGACGACGGGTGTGTATGAAGTACTTTCTTGTAAACTATGTGCAGCTCGTTGCTTGAATAAATGTTGCTTGCGTTCTCGAAACTTGTGCCGCGGCTTCCCGAGTTTTCGCCGCTCAATGCGTTCATCGTTGAGATTGCATCTTTCCTCACTCGACTGCACCTTCACAAACAATTACATACGTACATGACAATCCTACATTGTGATCAACATTCCGGCCTGCGTTTTTGTCTCATAAGATGGCCTTCTCCACACCAGGTCTCAGTAAGATTCAACCACCATGATCAGAGAGATGGACGAAAAGGCATTTGAAAGGGCCATGCCAGTCTCCTTCAAGCGTCCACCGACGGCGATGTAGCTGACCGGCTGATGTTAAAGGATAATACGAGACACTTTGAGGATTGAGCACAGTGATGAGATATCACAAAACTTGATCAATTCGTGGTCAATCTATTGATTCTGTCCGTTGCACCACAGACTACTCCATTACTCGTATCTCTAAGGATTGAACACTAGCCGCCTTTCCATCATCAGTCCCAGTATTGGACTCTTACTTGGCAGGGCTGATCTCCACTTGCTCAGCTCTGGCGCCGTTCTTCTCGGAAACGACATCAACTGAGTTCCTCTCCTCGTCGTCCATCTTCTTGATCAGCTCAGTGACACCGAAGAGCTCGTCCATCTTCTCAAGAGCCAAGCCCTGTTGATGCGAGTGTTAGCCAGGAATCTTGCACAGGATTTGGCGTGGTTGCGTCTTACCTTGGTCTCGGGAACGAGGAACCAGACGAAGATGAACATGCTCAAGCAGAAGCAGGAGAAGGTGATGAATGCACCGTAACCACCCTCACCCATGGTCACCAACATGTTCGGCACAGCGCGAGCAATGACTAGGTTGAAGAGCCACTGAGTGGCGGCAGCAAGCGCCACGTTGAGGCCACGGAGACGAGCGGTCGGGATTTCAGAAACGTAGATCCAGCAGACCTGCATACTTCGTTAGTGCCGTACCAGACATGGATTCTCGCGAATGGAAGACTTACAGGACCCCAGCCCCACTGGAAGAAGGACGCGAAGAGGTAGATGCAGACAAGCGCGACGTAGCCGGCAGGGCTGACAGGTGTGTTCGGCTGAGGGGGAGCGATGCGCACGAAGAGACCGACGTACAGCATTGATAGACCCATGGCAATCGAAGTCCAGAGGAGAGACTTGCGACGTCCAAGGGAGTCGGCTGCGAAGATCAAGAACAGACCGCACATGACCATCTTGACAATGCCGTAAACACCGGTGGCGAAGAGACCTGTCTGAGTGCCGTTAAGACCAAGGTTCTTGAAAATTTGGGGAGCATCTATATCACGTTAGTTGCTGACACATCACATAGTAGCACATATTGGGTCTCATACAGTAGTTGCTGAAAAATATGTTAGCGCATGTTTGGCAGAAGCATCTCTGGAAATCACTTACATGGCGTTGGTACCAGTCATCTGTTGGCAGATCATCAATCCGACGGAAAGAAGAGCACGCTTCCTGTTGCCAGGGATTGTCCACATCTCCCTCATCAGGTCCTTGAAGCCGGCGTTGCCAATGAGTCTGCGCTCGTGGTCAAGCTGCTCCTTGATTTCTGTCAACTCGCCAGCAACGTAGGGGTGAGTCGCAGGCAAGTTGCGGACGCGGGAGAGGACAACAGAGGCCTCGTCCCAGCGGTCTTGACGTGCGAGCCAACGAGGTGACTCGTTGCAGAACCACATGGAGCCGAAGAGCAATACAGCGGGGAGAGCTTGCATGATGAGAGGGACAACGTATTGCGAGTCGCCGCTGAGGTGCATGTTTGAACCGTAGTTGATCCAGAAAGCCAGCATGATTCCAGCAGTGATGAACAGTTGGTAGATACCAGTGAGACCACCACGGATGGCACGGGGAGCGTTCTCAGAGACTATGATATTGGTTAGTACATTGCGCGCAATAGTGTGGTTGGGTTCAGCTTACTGTACAACGGGGTAACCATGGAAGCAGCACCGACGCCGAGACCAGCGATGAATCTGCCTACGAAGATAGCTGCGATGTGACCAGAGGCAGCAGCCTGCATAATTGTTCCAACGATGGCGAGAACAGCCGCGAGGATCAAGTTGTAGCGACGACCGATCTTGTCGGCGATGTATCCAGTCGTGAGAGCGCCGACGAAGCAACCACACTGAAGGGTGGTAACGATGTTTGCCTGGAGATCAGCGAGGGCAACACCCGTCACCTTAGAGAGACCGTAAGTCCTGGGTTCCGCGTCAGCTTCATATGCGTATACCAATATGCGGTGCGAGATTCCTTACTCTTGGAAGGTTTTCATGGTCAGGACACCACCGATGATACCGGAGTCCACACCGAAAAGCATGCCACCGAAGCAAGCCTGTCTATGTTAGCAGTCGTTTCTATCTCCATATCTCGAAGATGGAACTTACGGAGCCGGCGAGCATGAACACGCGCCATCCGTAGATCTCTGGGGGATCCTGCTTGATGGCATCGTTGTGAATGATCTTGTTAAGGAGGCCCATGTTGTCGGTCGCAGCTTCTGTCGAGCTCAGACTGTAAGACTCGAGTTGTTAGGTGGTGGTTGAGCTGATCGTCAGGATGTGCACCTGCTGTACTTATAAGCTGCCTTCACTTTGAAGGTGGCGCTCGCGCCCGCATTGCGACCAGGTCCGCCATTCGTGGAACAATGAGTTTAGTCCGTCTTGGTGTTCTTGGCTCGCCCTCAAACGACGAGTACCAAACGATATGAAAATACATCTCCAAGAATTCTATACACTGAGAATTCCGCCAAACCGGAAAGATTAACACCGACCACTGGCTCATAGAAGCCACCATGAAGCCCTATATGCCATGGCGTCCAGCACTTGGTCGCTGGATTGGAGGAGTTTGATATTCCATCTACTCGACGAGAGCCTCAACTTTGCGGGGCGTAGCACAAGCTTTCTCGACCACGCTCTCATCGGCAACCCATCGTGAACTGCCACTGAGAGACCCAGACACATGGTGACCGTGATATAGAAGTCAGTCGCCGATACATGTTCTACTGTGCTGTAAAATGGTCAACATCTGCGACACATCCGAAGCCTCTGCCTATCGAGCACATGGCCAAGATGGTCTTCCGGTCGGCAGATGCATATGAAATCAGGCCATAGCAAATAGGATGGCAGAACAAGGTGTCGGAATCGTGGGGATAGCGCCAAAACCCCAGCAAAACCCCGGCGGGGAAGAGCAAAAAGTGTGGGAGGATCAACATCAATCTCTCTTATCCTTAGCGCCCTTCACAGCCGATAGGCCTGTCATTCGTGCCATGGCGGAAAAGTGGGCATGGTTCGATTGAAATGCGTACATACAGATGCCGCAAAGCCTGACCAGCGTTGTAGAGCGGGATATGCTCTCTTATACACACACCGACTCGACCATTTACTGCTGTATTCCTTGAGAGCCACGGAACATGGTCAAGGACGCCAGAGACCGACCTGCTTACATTCCGTGCCCTAACCGGCCAGAGCACCGAAGCGAACAATCGACTTTAACCGAGCTGCCACAGTACGCGCCGCGTGACACGGGCTCATAGCCACATAGCCAGAACGTCTTGCTTTGCATGGCCGTCTCAAGTGGATCACGCTCGCCACACTATTCTCGCGGCTGAAGAGACCACTCCAGCGAGTCCAGCTGTCGAGAGGCACGGTAGGTCGGAGCAAACCTTTCCGCTGCCGAGAAATAAGGTCGCCAATGAAGCCTAGATCCTTCGAATCAGCTCTTCGGCCGGACGCAACAATTTTCTCCTTGGATGCCACCTCAGAATTAGAAGACTGGCGGTGATATTCGAAAAAGTCGGTTCATCGAAGTAACATACTGTCATACACATTCACGGGGTTGGGCAATGTTTCTCCACAACATTCGCGTCGAGCCACGTGTAGCTTTTGTGTTACTTCCCTCGTGCGACCCACAACCCTTACCAACTGACTCTCGTCGCTCCGAACCCCATGGGGCTCCACGGTCCGGCATGTCAATCTATGTTGCAAGGTTACTGAGCCTCCAGCATATCCCTTGCGCTTATTGACCAGCCTTTCAGGAACAGATCGCTCCCCCAGATTACTCTTGCATGCCATCGTCCAGCCTGAACGCCTCACATGCCCTCGGGTTGCCTCTTATGACTTCCGTATAGTAGTAGCTGTCGGACCTGGCTGCAATGCCGCAAGCCTGACCATGCTACATTGAGCCTTGTGGACCTGCAAGCTCCAAATCTTGTAAGATGAACACGGTGGTTGACATTATGGTGCTGCGAAGACGATGGTGCCATTGCTCAACTTTACACGGAGCGTCCTGGGTCCGTCGGTCCTGGTATTGTGAGCAATCATCTGGACTGTAGATCCAGGACCGTCGGCCCTGGTGTTGTGAGCACATAGACTGGACTTTAAATCCGGGTCCTTGGATGATATATAATAGACCAACGAAGGGAACCCCTTGTTGTTGCCAGTAGAGCTATCAACTCCAGCATTTCGACAACACTTGCAAGCTCACAATCATGAAGCAATTCATCGCCTCGGCAGCCGTCTTTGCTGCTGCTGTCAGCGCCATCCCGGTCTGGCAGCAATGTGGTGGCCAGAACTGGTCTGGCAGTGGTAGCTGCGATTCAGGCACTACTTGCGTCAAGCTCAACGATTGTAAGTTGCAATACTCAACTCCCTCATCGATCAATTTGCCAACACCTCGCAGTCTACTCCCAGTGCCAGCCTGGCAGCGCCACCACCACCACCACCTTGGTCACCAGTGTCAGGACTACAACCACCTCCTCCGCATCCAGGACCACGACTACTGGAACGACCACAAGAGTCTCGACGACCACAGGCACTACCAGCAGGACAAGCGGCGGTTCGACCACCACTGCGCCTCCGGTTAGCGCATCGGGTGCGTGCCAACACAGTGTAGAATTATACGGGGACCATACTAACGCCCTCCAGGTAACCCCTTCGCCGGCAAGCAGATCTACGCCAACCCGTACTACGCTTCCGAGATCAACAATCTCGCCATCCCGTCCCTACCTACTAGCCTCAAGGCCAAGGCTTCTCAAGTCGCCAACACCGGTACCTACGTGTGGCTGTAAGTTACCGATTTCGCAGTTCTCAGACGCTCAAGCTGACAACACACAGTGACACCGCCGCCAAGGTTCCCACCGTGGACACCTACCTGGCCGACATCAAGGCGAAGAACGCCGCCGGCGCCTCTCCTCCCATCATTGGTGCCTTCGTAGTCTACGACTTGCCCAACCGTGATTGTGCTGCCTTGGCCTCCAACGGCGAGTACACCATCGCCAACGACGGCGTCAACAAGTACAGGGCCTACATTGACGCCATCGCCGCCATCATCAAGAAGTACCCCGATGTCCCTATTTCTCTCGTCATCGGTAAGACTGCAAAATATCACAAAACACGCACACCGTTCATCCCAGCTAACCACTTCCACAGAGCCCGACAGTCTCGGCAACCTCGTCACCAACCTGAACGTCGCCAAGTGCCAGGAATCCCAAACCGCCTACATCAACGGTGTCGAGTACGCCGTCAAGACCCTCGACTTCCCCAACGTGAGCTCCTACATCGACGCTGGCCACGCCGGCTGGCTCGGCTGGGACGCCAACCTGGCCCCAGCAGCCAAGCTGTTCGCACAGATCTGGTCCGACGCCGGCAAGCCCAAGTCCCTCCGCGGCCTGGTCACCAACGTCTCCAACTACAACGGCTATGACACCACCACCGCCCCGGCCTACACCCAGGGCAACAAGAACTACAACGAGAAGCTGTACGTCAACGCCATCGCGCCTCTGCTCAAGAGCTACGGCTGGGACGCGCACTTCATCATCGACCAGGGCCGCAGCGGCGTCCAGCCCACCCAGCAGCTGCAGTGGGGCGACTGGTGCAACGTCAAGGGCACTGGTTTCGGCCGCCTGCCCACCACCAACACTGGTGACGCGCTTGTCGATGCCATCGTCTGGGTCAAGCCTGGTGGGGAGAGTGACGGTACCAGCGACTCGAGCGCTACTCGCTACGATGCCCACTGCGGCTACGCCGATGCTCTTACTCCGGCTCCTGAGGCTGGTACCTGGTTCCAAGCCTACTTCGAGCAGCTCCTCAAGAACGCTGCCTTCTAAAGAACTGATGAGACGTGGTTTTGTGGTGGAAGATATTCTAGCTTCGATGAAGTCTCAGTGCTGGAAAAGGGTATGACTGGGCGGAGATAAAGTAAGCGATGGAAGTAAAATTGCTGTCGACCGTATATATCACTGTATCCAAGGTCAGCGCAACACAGCTCCGAACCGTGTGTAGTAGAGACAAACATCCCGCATCCTCAACTGGTAGGGTAGTACTTGCCCATTTCCAACACTTCCCATCGGAAAGCGCGACCCCTCCCAGATTCCCCTTTCCTCTCCGACCGCCCGCCCACGAAGTGAGCGAACAAAAGCCGATGAGAAAAGACCTGCTCCAGCTCTTGACTCTCGCAAGTCGAGAAGCATAGAGCAGAACGCCTGCAGCCGACATAATCAGGTACAAGACCTTGATACTTGCACGACTGCTGACGAGTATTTCCAACTTGTGCCACAAGTCCTATGTTCAACCAAAGTCGAAGTCAAGGTTCAATCCCACGTAGACCGAATTGGCGAGGTTTGTCAGGCCTCTTTTTGCCATTTGTAATGCCCCCGGAGCCCCGCTTGGATCTTTAATTGTCGGTCGTTGGTTACTGCTGCGTTAGCCAAAGCTGCCAAAGATGAGCCCACCTCAGAGGTGATCAGTTCTGAGAAAATAAAAAGAAAAAACATTGAAAAGCACTCTCATTCATCGTTTGCTGTGGCTTGTGCTCGAAGTCGAACAGGCCTGCCCAGAGGGGCTGTGATGCACGAGCATCGTATCGAGTGCCACCTAAAGAAAGAAAATCAAATCGTAGTTATTCGTACAGGGGTATTGTGTGAGCAGGCAACTGGGAAAGACCAGAGAACTCCACATTACCAGCAGATAAGACCATGCTTGCTCGTCGTCTCCCATTCCAATCCTCCTTCCGATGCAGATTATTTTTTGCTTGCTTGATGCTGTTGGGGCTGTTTTTCTTTATTCTTGGTTGTCATCTGCCTGGGCACATCGACCCCAGGATGCTTCTCTGCGTACTTCCATGCACGCTTCTCCCGACGGTGTTTGAGTTTCGCGGCGTTGGATGCCTGATTAGGATTCTCCAAAACCGGTTTGGGGCCAAAGGTATTCTTCTTCGAGCCAGGTGGTGTGGGCTTCGCAGCTGGTGGGTTCGACTGATTAGGGTTGGGCTTGCGATTTGAGCGTCTCAGTTTCTTCTCCTCGGCCCTCGTTGAAAGCTGTCCGGACGGTTTGGACGTGGTGGAAGCCTTTGACCTGGTTTGAGTCAGTATGCGTCTAGTCCGACATGTCCATCGAAACCGAGGAGGCGGGTGACGATGGGGCCTTGGTCTCCCTTGGCTCTGGCGGAGGCGGTGGAGGTGGTATTTCATGATGTTGCGGCGGGACACCTTTTCCTGGTGGGGACCCGGCAGTGGGGGAGTAGTAAAGATGCTGAGGGACAGTATGACTGTAAGGCGAGTTGTATGGTGGGATATATGGAGGAAAGGAAGGGTATTGTGAATAGTGAAAAGGGGGTGTGACGATGGGGATGATACCGTTACCGCCGCCATCATTTGAGCGCAAGAGAGGGCTGGCCATCGGGGCGACATACTTGGGAGCTGAAGATGCTGGAGGTGCTGCTTTCTGTACGGGCGGAGCATACTGACCCTGGACTTCGGCAGCTTTCTGCTCGCGCAGCTTAGCCTTTTTGTTCTGCTTCGGGCCCCGCGGCGCTTTCGGCGCAGGAGTATCTTTGACACCAGGAGGTATGTAAGGCGCTGGTGGCAGTGCGGGAGCCGCTGAGGGTGCAACAGTGCCGTACAATTGCCTTAGTCGATTGCGCTGGGTTTCCACAGGCTGGTAGTTGCCACCAAGTATGCATTCGAGGATGCTGCTAGTACTGACGTGTCCTTTGTAAAGCTGATCCATGTAGCGTCGAAGATCACTGTAAGCTGTGCGGAAACGCCCGAACACAGTGTCAATCTTGTGTGAGCCGCCTGCAATGTCGTTGTTGGGGTTGTTCGGGTCAATGATCGTCAAGCGCTCCTTGTTCTGCGCCGCGTTCGGGTACTTGTCCTTGTCGTAGATGTACGGTGCGTGCATGATGATGCCGGCGCTTCTGATGTCAATCTTATTGCCATAGAAGTCCAAGAACTTCATGAAGATCTCATTGTAGTGTTGTTGTGGGTCCATGGCTCCGGACTGAACCTCAGGCATGGTTTGCAGAATGTGTGTGACCAAGCAGATGGTGGTGAAGCCGCCAATGCCACCACAGTAGACTTCATTTATCCCGCGCATGACCAACAACTGCTTGACCAGGGCAACAATAACCGGCATGGCAGGATACTCTCGTTTCCAAGCCTCGAATGTTTTGAGAGCAGGGAAGCCAGAGTCGTTCTCAAAAGAGATGTCAACTTTGATTCCCGTACGCCTGTCGGTGAACTTCACAATCGGCACTTTGGACCTTCCAATAAAAGTCGCCGTGTGCGGCTGTGCGATCCCGAGTCTCTCGATATGTTGGGTAAGGCCTCGAAGTTGATTTTGGGACTGGCCGATCTGGCGAGGCCCGCCGCTTTGAAAAGACTTTGACAGCACCACCAGGTCCATATCCGCAGTGGGTAAGTAAAGTCCTGAAGCGAAAGAGCCAAAGCAATGGACCTCACATTCACGAGCAAAACCATTGGCGCCACCCCAAGCACGAACGGCGGTCTGGATTCTTTGAACAAGATCTAGGCGAGCTGCTTCTTCGAACGGGCGAGGCTTGACATATTCGAAAAAGTCGCAGATCTCCTTGTGAAGCCTAAGATGACTGTTAGTGGGGCGTCAGAATAAGATGTAGCGCCTTGTACTTACCGAAGTCCTACATCGGCGGTTGCAGAGTGATCTCTCATACACCAAGGAGCAACGGGTTGTCCATCAATGGACTGCCATTCTTCGACTACATCTCCGAACTGTCTGGTGTCGCGAGACTTGCGCTTCGGTGGCCTTGACACACGCTCCGGAACGATCGAGGGTGCCTGAGCATATTCGGAGTCGCTCGATATGGACACAGGTGCTTGCGGCCGTTGGTTTATAGGCGTGAAGGACGCTGATGATGTGCCATTGCTTTGTGGGAGGGTAGTTGTGGAGGTCTTGCGATGGAATGAATCGCGGTGGCTGAAACTCGGCTCTCCACTTTGTGCTGGCGATTTGGTGACTGGAGGTGAAGGCGGGTCCGATTTCGCATCGTCGTCGTCATCAAAGTTGAAGGAAATGAAGTCGGAGTTATCCGCGACTTTGTCAACCTTTGCGAGTTGTTCGTTCTTGGCCTTGCGAATGGTCTGCACAATATCCTTCTTCGGGGCGCCAAGTGACTCTGGTGGTGGAAGCACAGTGTACGGGTCGGGGTTTGACCACTTCGGAGCGGCAGGTGCATCGCTGGCTTCGACCTTGGTACGCTTCCGAGGACCGTCGTCGTCCGAGTCATCTCCCTCGCTAGAATCGGCGACGTCCTTGAAGTGCGATTGCCCATCGGTCATGCCTTCAAACTGCTCTGGTGTGGTTTCGCGCGATCCAGCCATCTTGCTCAAAATGGCGCGATCATGTGCTGGCTTGGGCCCAAAGCCGCGACCGCGACCACGCGGTGCGCCCGAGCCTCTCCCAGCATGACGCGGCCGACCATTGTCTCTGTCGAACCTCCTGGGCCTCTCGCGCGGCGCCTTGTCGGGTGCGAAGCCATTTGGAGCTCTTGGACCCGGTGCGTCAAATGTGAAGTTCTGCTCGGGTCTGTAGCTCTGTCCACCAGCAGCGCCTCTGAATGTGAAGCCACTACCTCTGTCCGAGTCGCGAGAGTTGCCATGGAACGAGGGCGGCGGCCCAGGTGGGCGATAGGATGAGCCGCCAGGCGGCGGGCGAGAGTCATACTGACGCTGTGGCGGAGGGTAGGGATCGTATTGCTGTGGGCGGTAGTTGCGCTCGTAGTCTTGCGCCTGGTAGCGACCGCGACCGTCGCCGCCGCCGCCAGGGCGATAACTGTCGCCCATTGTGTGTGTTGCGCCGATGTGAGTGAGTTGAGTGTGGTGAAGTGGAGCGATGCGATTGTTGTGCGTGTTGTGAGAAAGGCGCTCGCGGGCGAGGTGAGGGTGTCGTGAGTTTGCCTTTTCTCAAGTCGCGCGGCGAACAATGATGCTGGCGCAATCGCAAAAAGTCGAGGCAGTCGCGCGTCAGCAACAAGGGAAGGTGCCGTGCGTCAGCCCGCTTGGCGGCATGGGGGTCCGTGTGCAAAAGTCTGAGTACAATCCAATTCAAATTCAAATTCAAGTGTCGCATGTTCACTACAGATTATACGGTCATACCACATCCTCCAGGCACAAAAATGGGTGTTTTGACCCTTGAGACATTATCAACAGCGCCTACCAATCTCGTAAATTAGTGTACTAACATCGTAAAGAACAGAAGTCAGGCATCTTGCTTGTTTACATGTGTAAATGTACTTCCTGTATGCAAACTTGAGCGCAAAGGGTGACGCTATTTTCTCGTGTTCCGGCTATTAGACAACCTGTGCCTCACGCCTGGCCGGGAATAGGCGCTCGCCAGCAGATCGCGCATACAACACACGATAGACCTCGGAGTAGCGTCTGCCGTAGAGAATGGGTGATGCGATCCTGATCTGATGCCATCTATATCAGGTAGGTAGTATCCTTTTTGTCACTTGTCCCTTCCACCTCTCGCATAAAAGATAATCCTCCGGAAGAGAAACACACCTCGTCCAGGATCGCATCTCGACACTCTTCAATCTTTCATATAATGGTCGCGACTAACGGGCAATCCAACGGCGGTACCAACGGACATACCGCACAGCCACCTGTCACGAAGCTGCTGGCAACTTTCGTAGCAGACGCCCAGCCATCACAACTCACTGCGGAGCTCCGAGAGAAAGTCAAAGAGGTCCTCATCGACTTCGTAGGTGTTGTCGTCGGCGCACTCAACAACGCCGATTCTACAGAGCCCATATACAAGGCCATCCTCGCACTCCAAGGCCCTGGGAATAATGGATCCTGCACTGTTCTCGCCAAAGGCAAACCACATATGCTGCCTCAATACGCCGGTCTGCTCAATTCCGCCTTTGGCCACTCGATGGACTTTGACGATACATATGCTCCAGGAACGGTTCATGCTGGTGTAACATCTGTATCTGCTGCTCTCACTCAAGCTGAGTTACTGGGACAGTCATCTGACAGTGAGCGATTCATACTTGCCATCGCTGTTGGCTACGAGATAACATGTCGGATTGCACGTGAGCTTGGCTACGAAGCTTACAGCCAGGGCATGCACAACACACCGACAGCTGGTATCTTTGGCGCCGTCTCAGCCATCGCCGTTCTCAAGGGTCTTTCCGCAGATGTCATCGAAATGGCGTTCGGGCTTGCAGGCAGCAAAGCAGCGGGCTCAATGCAATACCTTGACAATGGCTCCTGGAATAAGCGCCTGCATCCAGGTTTTGCGGTTCACGACGCATTTATGTGTGTCAACCTTGCCGAAGCAGGCGTAATCGGTGCTACGAAGATTATTGAGGGCAAGATGGGCTTCCTGCACGCTTACAGCCCCAACCCGAACAAAGATCTGAACAGGCTTGTGGCCAACCTTGGATCACACTGGGAATGGCTGAAATCCAGCTTGAAGCCTTACCCAGCTTGTCGTATGACACACGCTTTGATCGAGATATCAGGCAATTTGCACACATCCCACAGCAACGGCCAAGTCTCACCTTCCGATGTCGAAAGGATCCTCTTGACAATCAGTTCTGCCAACTTCTCCCTCGTTGGCGACCCAACACCAAACAAGATCCATCCCGAAAACGTGATCGATGCTCAGTTTTCGGCTTACTACCAAGTCGCAAACGCCCTCCTCTACGGCTCAGCGACTGGTATGCAAGCCTACCACAAACTTGCAGACAACGACATTCACACCCTTTGCGATAAGATCTCTGTTCAAACTGACGACAGCATGAAACAATTCGGCGCGAAGCTCGAGATCACTTGGTCTGGTGGAAAGGCAGAAACGATCGAACAGGCTTATCCTCTGGGTGAAGAGCAGCATCCATTCACGCGTGACAGGGTGGACGAAAAGTTCCTGTCACTGGCCGGACCAGTGTACGGGAAAGGCAAGGCAGCGGATATCATCAAGCTCATCGATGCCATGGAGAAGCACAGCGTCGAAGACCTGCTCGAGAAACTACGATAGACCGATATCTTGCTGCCCTTCACAGCTCGCTCGACGAATCACGTCTAGCAATGGAAACGTAGATCTAATGAAAATCACAAGCAGATAACATTCACATTCCTCAATATCATACATCGCTTCTTCTCCTAAACTACACAACACTACCTACTCCCCCCAGTAACAGGCTTATCAGCCGGATCCATCGGCTTCGTGCCCTCCTTCTCAACATGCTTCCTCTTCACGTGGTCCGGCTCGCTGGGGTCACGCCTCATGTTCTCCTGGCTCTGCTGCGGCTCTTCTGACTGCGCTGCGCCGGCTTGACCCGGGTCACTGACGGGTGTCTGCACGGAAGCCGTGTCAGGGCTACCGGTGCGGGAGTCCGTCGCGCGGCTCTCGTTGATTTGGGAGCCGGTCGAGTTGGCGGCCGAGGAGGGCTGGGCGCCGGTGGCATTGGAGGGGGAGGTTGGGGTGTTGTTGCTGGCGTTGGAGGCGAGGCGGGAGGGGACTAGAGGGTGGGTTTGTCAGTATTAGTTCTGGTTGGAGACGACGGGGATGATGTTCGGGACTCACTGAAGGTGCGGGCAATGGGTGTGATTGCGACGCGGCGGCTGGCCGTTTGGGCTGTGCGGAGGAGTTGGAAAGGCATTGTCGTTTCCTATTCTTTTCCTGTATGTTTGATAGTGGATGGATCAATGGATGGTCGTAGAGGATGATCAGATGGTGGTGTGTCTGAAAGGTTTCTGTGTTGAATGAATGAATGCGCATTGGCTATGTATGTCTACTTAGTATATCATTGCCAACGGACCATGCTCCGTCTCATCTATGCTCTATGATGCCATCTGACGGAGCGGTCGACATTGGTCATGTTGACGTTTCGATGTCAAGGGTTCAAGCTTGGTGGTATCGCAAGCGAGTCTGGTCAACATTCATTTGCATTGCAATGGACGATCTGTCACAAAGTCGGTGATCTGTGAGCTTCCTCTAGACCTTGCTATGTCTCTTGGTACAGATGTAGTTGGCAGGTTTCAACAATTTCTCATTTTTCTCTATTCGTGTTTCGCGAATGTGGTTCAGCATATGCACTTTGGTGTTGGTTGCTCAAGTCAAACAATGATTTGGACCAAACCCCACCCGGAGCAACGCAGAAGGACTGAAGGAACATGAAGACAACCCAGGGACATAACCTGAATGCTGCAGACATGAGTACTGTACAATATAATTCGATCTTCGATGTTATCACCTTTATATCGTCACAAGGAGAGCGAGAGCCTTACCCCAACCCCAACCCTGCAAAAGCTGCACCATACATGTGTACATGTATGTATACATGAATTGTTGCACTATCTGCATGTGAAATGTTTTGCATACAATCATATCATTATCGTAAGCTCCCAATACGCAAAGAAGGTAATTGGCTATGACTGAAATAATGAGTGAAGCCATGCACACGAGTTCATCACTTGGAGGCTCCACCACTCAAGCTCCAGCTTTAACGACCTATGACGAGTGCTTCTAATTCAATCAACACATCAAAGACCAACACGAAGAAACAACCGCTCGCAACACTCGAAAACTTCCGGAACCTCGACGAGACACCGATCTTAGTGAAACATACATACAAATCATTCACAATGCCCGAATCCCGCTCCAAACACCCTCTGGTCTGGATTGACTGCGAGATGACCGGCCTCGACACAAGCAAGGACACAATCATGTCACTAGCATGCTTCGTGACCGACTACGAGCTCAACATGCTAGATGATGGATACGAGGTTGTCATCCACCACTTAAAGGAGCAATTAGATCAAATGGGCGAATGGTGCACCTCCCACCACCGCGACTCCGGCCTCACGCAAGCCTGCCTCGACTCAACCACCACAGCCGAACAAGCTGCAGACGAGCTACTAGCGTACATCCAATCGCACGTGCCCGAACGCAAGAAGGCGCTATTGGCGGGCAACACAGTACACGCGGATCAGAGGTTCCTGCGTCAGGAGCCCTGGAGGAAGATCGTGTCATACCTGCACCACCGCATCTTGGACGTGAGTGCGATTAAAGAGGCGGCGAAGCGTTGGGCGCCGATCGAGGTCATCAAAGCGAGTCCTGCAAAAGCTGGCAAGCACGAGGCGAAGGCGGATATCCTGGAGAGCATCGCAGAGGCGAAGTACTACAAGGACATGTTCTTCGCGCCGAAGACGACTCGTTCAGACCCGGATGTGGAGCAGCCTGCGGAACTGCCGGAGGACGCGGTGCTTCCAATCTCATGAGGGAGTGGGCCTTGGCGAAGCGTCTTCACTCTTGTTTCCGGGAGCTAGCCTACGTGTTCAAACCGCCATGCTGAGCGGCTGGTTTACGTGGTCACAGCACAACTTATATACGAGACTACCATTACGAGCTGGGGAAATGAACCGAATTCACTCTGCCATTGTGACTGGCCAACACACTGGACTCGTGTCAAGTTTATCGGAACCACTGCGACACCATCTTCGGAACATCAATTTCAGCAGCTTGTCATTCGCCCTTGTCTCCCATATTGACAGCCTCACATATCATACCTCGAAGAGCTAAAGAGAAGGAATGATACCCGAATGAGCAGAGCACTGTGTTATAACGAACCGGACGGGTGCGCGTTGATCAGTATCCTCCTTGGTGTCCATCCCTGCGGTATTGCGGTTGACACGTCACACGTACAAGAGCTGTTCTCACGCCGTGACATTTATCGAACCATCTAGGTTCAATGGTGAGATGGCCGAGCGGTCTAAGGCGCTAGCTTAAGGTGTTACCTCCTGGTACATCACACAATCGCTAGTCCGAAAGGGCGTGGGTTCAAATCCCACTCTCATCAACATATCTTTTGACATTTTTGTCAGCACTTCTTTTTCCAGATGGGAAGTAGTGTGCCATGCTATGTTGCTGTCGGAATGCTACTGAGACCATGTTTCTGACATGTGCGGATTTGGGCGACGCGCCGAGCTCAACTTTCTCCGCTTCCTGCGTAATACGGCTGAGGAAACAGAACATCATGTAAGATCCAGCTGAACTGCCGCATGTCATTCGATCTGGGCCTAACGATATGGTAAGTGGTCATTCTCAGGTATGCACGTCTCTTGGTACGTTGCTGGGCGCCGCTTCCACCACTTACCTATTCAGGCCACGAGAGATCAGCAATAGGAGTGGCGGTATTGACCTTATCTACGCACCACGAGTGTATTTCGTATCTTCAGCCAGCGTTCAGCTCGCCTTGATGGGTCGGGTTTCGACCGAAGTCCGCTGGCACCAGGTTGTTTGATATCAGGAGCTATAGCAGGTAAGCATGGCTCTATAAGTAGCTGAATGCTTACGCCAGAATGCGAAAATGATAATATCGACCATTGATTCCATTGCCTCGTAACCACTCCCTTCTTGAACCTCAGACGATAACTCGAAACGTATCTCAATCATGGGAAGCTTTGAGGAGACTTTGGACTTCTCCCATACCGATCCCGATTCGACGAACGGACACAGCGACGTGCATTGTGATGAGCCTTCGGGGATTGACGTCCTCATCGTTGGTGCTGGTGTTGGCGGTCTCGTTGCAGCCCTCGAGTGCTACCGCAAGGGCCACAATGTTCGGATCTGGGAGCGTTCCAAGTCGCCAGCTGCTGGAGGTGAGCGTTGATTCTTGGTCTTCTCATACTCAGCAACACTAAGATGTTATAGGCGATATGTTCACCATAGGCCTAAGTGGAAGACTCTTCCTGAAACATTACCCTACCATGATGCAAGAGTGTGACCGCATCTCAATTCATGATGCCTGGCTTCAATACAGAAGGCACACAGGCGAAGCCATCAGCGACGCAAAGCCTTTCGCTTCTATGTGGGCAGACGCAGGCATTGACCCGAACAACGCCTCCATGGTCATGCAGATGCGTCCTCTGTGGCACAAGATGCTCTGGCACCAGGTCCAAAGGTTTGGCATCGAAGTATCATTCGACAAGCGTGTTGTGGAGTACTTCGAAGACCCGGACCGTGGAATCGCCGGTGTCGTGACTGATAACGGCGACCGTACTGAAGCTGACGTGGTCCTGGCTGCCGATGGCGTGAACTCGAGGTCCCAGGATATCGTCATGCCGAATGGGAACAAGGGTAGGCGTTCTGGTCGAAGCGTGTATCGCTCCACATACCCACTGGAACTGGCGATGGCAGATCCACTTATCGAGGAGTTCTTTGGACCACGGGATGGTAAGTACCCAGACGTACAAGCTTGGCTCGGTCCGGACACTCACCTTGTGGCCCTGTGTTACTTCGACAAGGACGGCAATGACGGGCAGATGGTTTGGGGCATCACATTCTTCGAGAAGGGTGAGCAGACTACCAAGGAGTCTTGGCACCACACTGTCAGCAGTGAGGACGTAATCGAGACATTACGCGAAACACCTGGCTGGGGCGAGGCTGTGGAAGCAATGGTGAAGGCAACTCCCTCGGACCACATCGTTCACTGGCCCTTGATCTTCCGCAACCCACAGCCCCGCTGGCACTCGTCTGCAGGAAGAATCATCCAGGTTGGCGATGCTGCGCATACTTTCTTACCAACATCGGGAAACGGTGCGACTCAAGCTATTGAAGACGCAGTAACGATTGCTGAGTGCCTGAAGCAAGCCGGTAAAGCAAACATACCGACTGCTGTCAAGACACACAACTTGCTCCGCTTTGATAGAGTCTCGTGTGCGCAGTGGCTTGGCTGGGAGAACGACGAGCGATTTCACAAGGCTGATTTCACGAGCGGACCGATCGAATTGACGAAAGTCCAGGCGAGGGTGCCGAAGTGGATCTTCACTCATGATCCTGAGCAGTACGCTATTGACAACTATGCGAAAGCCGCTACGTGCGTCATGGACGGAACGGGTTTCCACAACACTAACATCCCGCCAGGACATTTGCCGATGTTGTGGACGATGGAAGAAGTTCTGGCACTCGAAGCTGAGGGGAAGAAATTTGAGCTGTCAGGAGACTGGTCCTAGTGTGAATTCTTTGAACGAGGCTTATTGTGATCGCTAGTGTTTCTTACCACAGAATTTGATGTTTCGCTAGAATCACCCACTCGTCTCAATCTTCAACCCCTCGAATCTGACTTCAATCGTCGCCTCTGCATCATCCTTCTCGGGTGTAGGCTTAGCTCCATAAACACCAACCCACATCTCCGCATCCTTCGCCCTGCCCTCGAGATCAGCCCACTTGACCTCCCTCAAAGGCTCCTTCTTGCCCTTGACCACAGCGTAGATCCAAATCGTATCGGCTTCCTTCTCGGCCAGGAACGAAGCCTTGTCCCCAGCTTCGAACATCGGGCACAAGCTCCAGTCCGAGAAGCGATCGGTACCAACGACGCCGAGTTTGGGCTCGCCGTTGAAGAACTCGATGCCGGCTTTGATCCATTGCGAGTCGTGGAGATCTGCACCGGGGGTCTTGGGGAAGGCGATCAAGATGCCGCCTTGGTCGAATTGCGTTTTCCATGGCCCGGAGACGGTGGCGGAGAGAGATGTGAAGGTTGATACCGAGATGCGAGCACCGATGCCGGGAGCGTTGAACTCCATGTCACCACGGGCTGTGCGGCGCCATATGTCGGTTTTTGGTGGAGTAGAAATTGTGAAGGGCTTGGTGGTATCTGAAGGGACGGTGGAGCTGGATGCGTTGATTGCTTCGCAATTGAGAGACATGTTGGGTGGTTTGTGCTGTTTTTCTGTGAGATTGCGAGTCAAGGTGGAAACTTGGTTGATCACTTATTCTTCTGTTGGTTGGCAAGATGCTTTATATCAAGTTCTACGAGGACAACTTGCATTGCATAGCCAAGAGTTGTATACGCCTTTCGGATAGCTGCTTCGAGCTGGTAAGTGGCGGTGTCCGGGCCGAAAAGAGGTTTGCCGACAGAAGCAGAAGCCGATCAGTCATCAACTTGGTTGTCCAAGGCGCGACGTGAACAGAACAAGAATACCGACTCGCACAACAAACTTAATCTCTGTCGTAGAGCGCGCATCTTAGCAAAGCGATGTTCACGCCATAGCGGTGTCCGATTTAGATCCAAGCGATGTGTACAGCACGCAGAGAAGCGAATATCAAATAGCCTCGTTTCGATGACCTCATCTGCACATGCAATCAATCATCACGCATGCAGCACGTCTGCGTCTGCCGCTACTCACATCTAAATGTTAATACACAGCTCTATCGCCTACCACGCGCTCCCTAGTACCCCCAACCAAAATGACGTCCCAAAGCACTTTCTCCTCAGAACCTCTCTTCTTCTGGCGTGAATTCGAAGAACCCTACGGCTTCCTATCCCAATGGTACGACAGCCCCTTCGAAGTCGAAGGCGTCACATACGCCAGCACAGAAATGTGGATGATGATCCAGAAAGCGAAGCTGTTCGGAGATGAGGTATGCGCCGTAGCAACACTCGATGGCGAAAAGCCAAAACAAAAAAAATATGAGCATGTTTCACTGACGTGATGTGACACGGCAGGAAACAGCAGAAAAGATGATGCAAACGACCGTGCCGTCCGAGCACCAAGCGCTGGGGAGGAAGGCGAAGGGCTTCAATAGACCTAAGTGGGACGAGCGTGAGTTGTCTAACTTTACTGCTGATTACCAACGATTATCGCTGAACATAAAATCAGACAAAAGCCGCATCGTCGAAGAAGGCAACTACCACAAATTCACCAAAGGCAAAGACAGCTCATGGATGGCGGAGAAGCTGCTCGAAACAGGCGATCGGGAGCTCGTGGAAGTAGGTGCTTGTTACATCGGGCTTGCTGATCCTCTTTCACTTCTAACATGAATTACTTAGGCCTCCCCTACAGATCGCATCTGGGGCGTGGGATTCGGCGCAGCCGATGCGCTGGAAAACCGCAGCAAATGGGGCGAAAACAGGCTAGGCGAAGCAATCACGAGAGTCAGGGAAAGGTTGCAACGTGAGAGCAGGTAGACGGTTGTTCCCAGTAGGGAGAAATTCGTTGCTTGTGATGTATTCTCAAGTGATGGGAAAACACTAGTCTATAATAATAGTAATACAATCCCCTCGTCACCCCATTTGCTCAAGAAAATGCTGTCGAGCAGCAGGTTATAGATTAGGAGAGAGCTGGTCATATTTGACACACATCTCGACACTTTCGACGCTAGCTTGGAGGAACTTGCGGGCTTCCAGGCCAGCCCAAACCTTCAGCATGGAAAAGTCGCCAGAACGCAGCGTGCCACCACCGCTTTGGGCGCCGAGTTGGCGAAGGATAGGAAGTGCACTAGCGAGGCGAGTTAGTAAATGGATCTGTCAAAGACGAAAAAAAAAAAAACAGGAGTGCAGACTTACCCAGAGAAGAGATCGAGTTCTGGATGCAGAGAGCGGCCAATACCTTCGAGTAGCAATATACTCAAAACGACATTGACAAAGTCACCCTCCAATCTGACGTGGTGCGTGCGGACCATGTTCAGTACCTCGTTCAGGATGTCTCCAATTTTGATGTTGCCAAGCGCGAATGTCTGGCTCTTGACGCCGAGCACCAGGTGTTGCATGCGCAGCGCAAAGACTTCGCCGTCGATTACGGCGTCAGGCTGGCGGCAGCGCTCGACCATCAGATGGCCTGCTTTATAGCCATCGAACTCGGCAATCGCTTTGAACAAGGCAAGGAAATTTTCGCGGTTGGTAGTGTTTAGCTCGGTGACAAGACCGGTGTCAATGAAAATCAGTTGCGGTCTGTAGCCTTCGTTGTCGATTTGCTGCAGAGTCTCCGTCCAAGCATCCTTTGCGTGGCGATGAGGTCGCAGACGTTCCAAGACTTCCTCGGTCACATCCTTCGAGTCTTCCGGTAGTGCTTCTTGACGCTTCTTGAACGGTGACAAACTCCTTCCCATGTCGAGCTGTACTGGCTTGTAGAAGCGGACCATGATGTTGCCGGGATGTAAATCGGCGTGAATGAAGTTGTCAATGAGTAGCATGTGCAAGAAGGCATCGAGACCTTCGTCGGCGATCTCTTTCTGGAAAACACCGCCACCGTTCTGCAAGAAGTGCTCTAGAGGAATTCCAGTGGCGAATTCTTCGATGAGGACTTTGCGAGTGGTGTATTGATCGTAGGGATACGGGAACCAGGCGGTGCTTCGGTTTCGAAAATTCTTGCGGAAGAGAGTGAGGTTCGCAGATTCGATACGAAGGTCAAGCTGCAGGCGCATCATCTCACCGAATTGATGCACCTCGTCCGGGAAGGAGAACCATTCCATTGTAGGGACGGCATTGATAACCTGTGCGAAGAACATCATAATACGCAGATCGCGTCGAACTATGCGTTCAATCTTGGGATGCAGCACCTTGATTGCGACGTAATTTGAAGGAATCCGGTGCGGCGAGCTTTTGAGAAGTGGATCGACAGTCTTCTGTGCCCGCTCTCTCAATGTCTGCGGCTGATGTTCTGCTGTATCTTCCGTCGGAACCAGATCAGGCTTCAACTTTGCCTTGTAGACTTGGGCGATCGCGCCAACGCCGAGTGGCTTCTCCTGGAACTCTTCGAAGATGTCCTCGAAGTTCCTACCGAAAGCCTGCTCGATCGTCTCCTTGGTGATTCTGAGCGAGTGTGCCGGCGCATTCGAGTGCAACGCAGACATGATCGCGCACATCTCATCGGGGAAGATATCGGTTCTGCTAGCAGCCCATTGGCCCAGCTTGATGAATGCAGCGCCTGAACGCTCCATCGACCAAACCAGGAATCTATACCATAGCAACGTGCCAGAGCGCTCGTTATCGCGTTCCGGTACACGCTGCCCAAACCACATCATCGGCACAGAAGCAATGACCGGCGCGAAAATAACCACCAGGTGTAGGAAGCGCAGGCCTGTCGCCAAAGGCTCGATAATCCACGTATCCACGAATCTCCATATGCCAACGCGCACCGTCTTCGACCCTCGCAGTGGAGCTGGCACGTAATTTTCCAGTTCCTCTCTTGATATCTCCAGCATCTTTTCCTCGCTCGTCCTTCCATCCTCGCCATGTGGTTCCTCGCCAATCTTCACAAACGCGAGTGGGCTTAACGCGGCTGCAGCAAGCAGCGCGCTGCCACCCTTCACGGGCCCCGGTGGCCGTCTGAAGAAGAATTTCGCATGCTGGAGGAATGTGAAGTTGCGGGTACTCCGGCCGCTATGAAGGCTGTATTGAAGTTGTCGAAGGACTTGCGGTCGTATAGGCTGGTTGGCGAGACGGAAGCATCTTTGGCCAGCGTGCAGTCCGGCGCGCATCCTTGGCTATGCTTCACTAATGTTTATTGTGCCGTGTTTATCATGGTCCAGTGAGCAGAATCGTATTGCAATGGAATGAGTGGTTCAGTAAGAGATGGTAAAGAGAGGGGTGAATGGGTGAGGTTTGTTTTGCTGGTCGAGTTCGATCACGGAGCCTGGCGGCGGCGGGAACGATGTCGTCACGATCACATGAAAGCCGCATCAACCACGAGAATGGCGTTCTGTTCAGCACAGACATCGACATTTCTTTTTCTGTCCATCTTCCACGTGAGCAGTTGAGGCATTGCAGTAACCACTGTATCGACTATTGGAACAAGGTCACAAACATGCTCGACAACAAATCACATACTAAGAAAGTCGTGCTACACGAAATCCAACCACACACGCATACACACATAATCACATGTCACAAAGCACAATTACAACATTATTGTATTTCCATTGAGTGCGTTTGCGACATTGGGTATATGTGAAGACCGCGCAAAAATTTCTACAAACGCCAGACGAATAGGTGCCTATCCAAGTTCAGAAAGCCAACACCGTGAATGCAATACACGCCACCAATCCTTCCGCCGATCAGATCACCCCTTCAGTAGGCGAATCAATCCTGTCATGCATGGCCGACAACGGCAGCTCCTTCACCTCCAAACCATCCAAGCCCGGCGTAGCCGGCATCCTTTCGTGCATTGAATCCAGCACCGGGCTCACACTCCTCTGAATCTCCTGCACGGGCGGGAATAAGAACTTCTTCTTGTTCGTCGGGCTCGCGCTCTTCGGGCTGTGCAGCTCCTGCAGAATGGAGTCGCGCTTCTTGCGCGTCGACGCCTCGCTCGGCAGCGACTGGCCGAAGCCCTCGGACGTGGCGACCTGCTCGATGGACTTGAAGTACTTGACGGTCTTGACCTGCAGCTCGAGGGTGGCGTCCTCGTCGACGACGATCATGGCGTGCGGGTGCTGCTGCAGGGAGGACAGCGTCCACATGTGGTTGACGCCGTCTTCGATGCACTTCTTGAGGGCGAGGGCCTTGTGCGCGCCGGTGATGATGACGACGACTTCGCGCGCGTCGAGCACGGTTTGCACGCCGACTGTGAGGGCCATGCGGGGGACGGCGGAGAGGTCGTTGTTGAAGTAGCGCGAGTTGGCTTGGAGGGTGTCGAAGGCTAGGGTCTTGACGCGGGTGCGGGATGTGAGACTGCTGCCGGGTTCTGTGGTTGATATGTTAGTGGGCTGCTTGCGAGGTGCTAATTGTGGTATTGCAGGATCGTGACTGACCATTGAACGCGATGTGTCCATCAGGGCCAATTCCACCGAGGAATAGCTCAATGCCGCCTACGTGCTTGATCTTCTCCTCATACGCGATGCACTCGGCTTCCAGATCGGTTGCGTTGCCGTTCAGGATGTTGATGTTTGAAGGGTCGACGTCCACGTGTGAGAAGAAGTGCTTGTACATGAAGGAGTGGTATGACTCGGGGTGGTCTCTGGGCAAGCCCACGTATTCGTCCTGGTGTTGGTGTGAGCATGGTCTTTGGCAGAAGAGAGGGTATCGTGCTATGTGCTTACCATGTTAAACGTGATGACATTCTGGAAGGAGATATCGCCTGACTTGTATCTTCGCACAAGACGTTTGTAGATGTCTTCTGGTGATGAACCAGTAGGCAGACCAAGTACAAAAGGCTTTTCGGGAGTTGGAGCAAAGGTCTTGATGCGATCTGGTCGATGTGAGTAAATTATTTCAATGGCTATCAAAAGAGGCGCGCATACCAATGATGTAGTCTGCGATGTATTGGGAGGCCGTAGCCTTGTTGTCTCTGATGATGAGTCTCCTGGAGTGATGTCAGCGTTGTGGTCGAAGCCTTACTATCGCAGCTGCGAGTCAACTGACATTTTGATTGCTGATAGGTTCGAGAATAACTGTCAACGGAGGAGAAGGTTGTTCAAAGTCAGGTGTTGTAGGTATTCTTGGAAATCATACACGGGAAAAAGAGCTATATGTCGAGAGTGCAAAGCTATTACCTGCGGTGCCGGAGACCATTGCAGCGAAAAAATCCTACTCCCTCGTGCTCACCATAGACGTCATGTCAAGGTCGCGACCTGACAATCAATGCCTCACGTCCTGCCTGTCAAGCTCCTCCACGATGCAACGTGGACAGCTCCAAACAGTGGCATTGGCTGATCCTGTGTACAGCGTCACCTCATCTAGCAAGTAGCTCCGTGGGTAGGGTAGTAATCTGATAAGGCGACGTGGTACGGTATCCCCACAATCGAGACAGACCATGATGGACGATGAAACTGCACTATGCGCCTCTGGTATCTGTCTATCGCAGACTACTTCGATAAGCGGTGCTTGGGTGCCATGTGGCAGACCATGATGGACTCGACAGGTATAGGGCTCGGATATCGTGAAGACGAAGAACTGTAGACCAGCAACAGCTAGACCGGGATAACGACGTTGCAGCCGGGCGCTAGGCAAGCGTTCGGGTCGTCTGACTCTGACTCGGCCAGCTGGGTTACATCCAACCCGCAAGTCGAGTGCCGACCGGGTGCAGGCTTGGCCGATCGTGGAGTCGTGGGTCGTGCTGGTTTCGTTTAGTGGGGTTTGCTATCATGCCGTATCACGGTACTGTATCACCACGAGGCGCTGAGATTGTTGATATCGCACAATCGCTGCAACGCTGGTGTTGCGTAAGATGAGTGGTGCGCTGGCCAGGACCCATGCAAACGGCAGCGTATCAATATTGGATCGCATTATTGCTGTGCAGCTCTCATGTGCCCTTGTGCGACAAGAAGCTTCAGCCCCGAGCCGGCGGGATGGTTTTGTCGTGTTTTGAGGTTGCCCTTGGTCGTGTGCCCGCGCCGCCACCCGCGCTGTGGGCGACGTGAATGGCTGGAAGGGCGTCGGACGTGCATACAATAACGGTCGACTCCGCAATGTATCTCCAGACCCTGTGTGTGAGGGCCCGTTCTATTTGGAAAGAGAGTGAGGGGAGAGAGAGAGAGAGAGAGAGAGATAGCTCGTAGCTAGGTACGGTACGGATAGCTGAGGCCTATCTAAAGGCAGGCGCACACCTTTCTTCCTCAGCCGCTTGCATGTGAACCGGCATTACCACCTCCTCTGCCTCATTGTTGACGAGCAGGAGTCACTGGACTGCTTCATCATACCATATCCATCATATAAGCCTCTGCCCCGGCGCACAAATACCTTGCATTCCTCCCCAAACATATCTATTCCCTGCCTCGGCAATCGTGGTCGCGCGTCCTGGAAACACGCTTAGACTTCACCCCGGTACTCCTCACGCGACACCATGGCCGACACAGACAGAGCTGTCGCAGACGCTGTCCCGGAGAAGGCGACAACAGAGCACACCACAGAGCATCATGTAGACTCGCCCGACGCCTCCACCCACGAGGGACAGACTGGCGAGATCCCTAAAGGATGGAAGTACAAGCAAATCAAGATCGGACCCATTACCCTGCCGTGGTTCGCCAGCCCGCAAGTCCAGCTTGTCATGGTGGCATTTGTGTGCTTCTTGTGTCCGGGTAAGTTCGAGTCCAGTGGTATGCGACCAAACAAGTGCATGCATGTGTGCTAACGCTGCGATGCAGGCATGTTCAACGCTGTCAATGGCTTGGGCGGCGGTGGTCAGGTCAACCCAAAGGCTAGCACAGATTCCAACACTGCTGTCTACAGCACTTTCTCCGTCATTGGCTTCTTCGCCGGCTCGATTGCCAACTGGCTCGGCATCAAGAAGGCATTGTCATTCGGCGGCATTGGCTACTGCGTCTACGTCTCCTCATACCTCTGCTACAACCACACCCAGAACTATGGCTTCATCGTCTTCGCCGGCTTCCTTCTTGGTTGCTGCGCCGGCATCTTGTGGGCCGCCCAAGGTGCCATTATGATGGCCTACCCGCCCGAAGAGAACAAGGGCAAATACATCTCGGTCTTTTGGATGATATTCAACATGGGAGGTGTGATTGGATCGCTAGTCCCGCTGGGCCAGAACATCCACACTACCACCAACAGCGCTGTTTCAGACGGCACATACGTTGGCTTCATCGTCCTCACGGCCCTCGGCGCCATCCTCGCCTTCTTCCTCTGCGACGCGAAGAGCGTGGTGCGCAACGACGGCAGCCGCGTCATCGTCATGAAGAACCCAACTTGGAAGACCGAGTTCATCGGCATGTGGGAGACGCTCAAGGACGAGCCCTACGTGATCCTCCTCTTCCCCATGTTCTTCTCCTCCAATTGGTTCTACACCTACCACTTCAACGGCGTCAACCTGGCCCGGTTCAACACCCGCACCCGCTCCCTCAACAGCGTCCTCTACTGGCTCGCGCAGATCTGGGGCGCGATGATCTTCGGATACTGCTTGGATCTCACACGCTTCAGACGTACCGTTCGCGCCAAGGCGTTGTGGGTTATCCTGTTCGTGCTCACTTTCGTCATTTGGGGTGGCGGATACGCTTTCCAGGCCAATTACACGCGCGCTGAGGTCGAGATGGGCGATGCTACCCCCGACGACCCAAGCGACGACTACCAGAAGCTCGACTGGACCGATTCGGGATACATTGGCCCGATGTTCCTGTACATCTTCTACGCAAGTGGCAACTCCTTCAGAACACAACACCAAAATTGAGCCAGCGCTAATATTTTCCACACAGGGCTTCTACGACGCCGCCTGGCAATGCTCGGTCTACTGGTTCATGGGCGCCATGACCAACAACAGCCGCAAGCTGGCCAACTACTCGGGCTTCTACAAGGGCATCCAGTCCGCCGGCGCGGCCATCATCTGGCGCCTGGACGGCCTGAAGATCTCCTACATCAGCGAGTTCGCGTCTTCGTGGGCGCTTCTGGCTGGTAGTCTGCTGATCGCTTTGCCCGTCATGCTCATGACCATCAAGGACACCGTTCCCATCGACAAAGATCTGAAGCTTTCCGATGAGACCAGGGACGAGGTCTTGGGAAAGAAGAGCATTGACGACGAGGAGCCTGGCGAGAAGGTCTGAGAGCTGTTCGAATTGTACAGTTTCTGTGGACGATCTGTGCCGATGGCCGCGTTTTCTCACGATTGCTTATTCTCGGATATGGGAGAGGTATTTTGATTTTTTTGGCTTGTTGGCATAGCGATCTTGTAATGAATCTCTCCTCTTCCCTATTTAGGGATGCTCTGAGAGGGAAAAGGGCAATTGTGGTGCAGATGGCTTGGAGAGGGCGCAGATAGTCTTCTCTCATGCTGCAGCTTTTGCTGTGTTAGGTTATGATGATGAGTATACTACAGAATTACAACATCTTCTACACAGTATGTCTCATTACGAGCAATTCTTCCGGTAATCGCTCGTCGGTCTCAGCGCTCTACAGCAAGGTCCATATTCTTGCCCAACTCCCTTGTACCAATTTCCTCCCTTCCTAGGGAAATGAAATAAAGCAGCTCATCACATCGCACATTCACACTCACATGCTCCATCACAAACATGAATGTGCAATGAAGACATACAAGTGCAACATTCCCGTGCCTGGCCGGTGCCACGATCTACAACATTATTGGGATCTTGACAGTTCGTGTTCCTGTTTGGTGTGGTGTCACGGGTTACATTGAAACGGTCCACGTGCAGCAAGGCAGAAACGTGTGTCACGCACCCTGCCACGCTCTTCCAATACTGCCATGCGCTCCAACATGTTTGGACAAGCCCTCGCATATGCGAATCATACCTGGTCTTCTTGTCCCGAGAGTAACAGGCCATGCCAATTTCCACCTTTCGCGTATCTGGCGCCAACGATGGTCCATCGTGACCCCGCACATGGCACGGCAGCATGCATGCACGCGAGAAGACAGTAGTAGTAGTTGCTAGTCATTGGTCATCGGGTAGGTAGTATATGATTACATGTATGTATGGCGATTGTGATGTCTACTGGTCGGTTGTTGCTCGGAAAGGCAGAGTTACATCTGCGAGTCCGCGTAATCTTGGCGAGGTTGCATTGGAGGAGAGCGAGCTTTCGCTTGCTTTTGGTGGCATCCGTGTGCTTCGGGCAGCCAGCCAGCCAGTACTGTACGCCATCAAAAGATCAACACACACACGCTTGCTTGAGCCGAGCCGCCTCCCGCCGCCTGTCTATCTCGTTCTGATCGTGTGCAGGGTAATATCATTGGGTAGTAGTATCCGGCTCTGGTGACATAACGCACAGCACGCAAGCACGCACGCGCCAGGCCGTCTCCTACACTACGCTGCCGTATTTGCCTATCGTCGTCGCTAAACCGAAACCCCTCCCCTACTGCTACCGCTACCAGCAGCACACTACTACACGACTCTGACACACGCTGTTCCATTTTCTGCTCTCGCCCCGGGTGGGCCTGACCGAGACGAGACGTCGTACGTCGTATCTCACCATCACCACCACCGCTCCACTTGCAAAAGCAAAGCCGCTGCGAGGCATGGGCAACTCTCCCTCTCAGCGTGTCAAGCTGCACTCTTCCATCTCCTCCTCCTACATCGGCCCCAATAGGCTGGCTTCCTGATACCACGCTACTCACCACCACCACCACCTCCTCCACCCGCCCTGCTGTCGTTGAGCACTAGACGAGCATGTAGAGCGCACGAATCTCGCCTTAGCCCCGAAATCTGCTGCCGTTGCATTTCTGTCCGGCGCCCTTTTGCCGACAAACGCCCATTCCGCAGAGGAACCTCGCGTCTTCGTCCGACTTGCGGCTTGCAACCCAAAAACCCTAAAGACAACCTCGTCTTTCTATTTCTCATCACAAGGGCTCACCAGCTTTTTTGTTTCATGATACAGTTGGGATAGATTGCCACCACATTCCGCCATTCATCAGCACGTCTATGTACACCGTGACCGTCGTTGTATGACCGCTGGCATCACCAATAGATCAACCTCGTTCACTGTCCTCGTCAGCTAGTCAGCAAGCTAGCCAGCCCGCCAGCCAATGACATCAGCTACTCGACCCTTCCTGGCTCTCATACTCGATCTATGCAAACAGACTCGACTCTTCAGAGCGATCATGTCGATACTCTCGCCTTTATTACCAACACCAACCCTCAACAACCACCGCGTTGACGTCAAACAGCCGCGACATGTCGTGGTGAACCAGATGTACGAGAAGAGCATGGAGGAATTCACCGCCGAGGTCCGCGCCTTGTTCGGGCAGCCGCTGGATCTGGACCGTCTACTGGATTACTCTGGGAAATTGCAGGAAGAATATAAAGAGAAGCTACGGTCGTCGAACATTTCGATGCTGCCGTCGTATCAACATACCCTACCAACTGGCTTCGAAACGGGCGACTTCCTGGCACTCGATGTTGGTGGATCGACGTTTAGGGTCGCGTTGGTCAGGCTGTCCGGGAAGAAAGAGAACGGCAGGAGTGATATGAAAATTAGACGGATACGCAGTGTTGTGATCGATGAGAAGATCCGCGGTCTGCAAGGCGAGGCGTTCTTCGACTGGATGGCGGACCGGATCGCGGACATGTTGGCGGAGTACAATCACATCAACGGCACCACCAACGCCAGATTACCCATGGGCCTGGCATGGTCGTTCCCTGTTGAGCAGACAAGCCCGAGGAGCGGGAAACTACTAGCAATGGGCAAAGGATTCTGTGCGACTCATGGCTGCGAAGGAGACGACTTGAGCGAGCTGATCATGCGGTCTTGCAACAAAAAAGGCGTCAACGTCGAGATGAGAGCGATCGTTAACGACGGCTCTGCAACTTTGGTGTCCCAGGCCTACCGTGACCCAACAGCACGCATGTCCTTGATCCTGGGAACAGGCATGAACGCTTCAGTATACCTCCCTACAACAGCCCTATCACGAGAGAAGTTCGGCGACCGTCCAGACACCTGGTTCGACTCAGCCAAACATGTTCTCGTTAACACCGAGCTCAGCATGTACGGCAAGAACATCCTCCCCGTCACCCGCTGGGACGACCACCTCAACGCCACCCACCGCCTACCAGACTTCCAACCGCTCGAATACCTCTGCACCGGCCGCTATCTCGGCGAGATCGTGCGTCTGGTCCTCCTCGAAGCCATTGCCTCTGCCGGTCTCTTCAACGGCCAAATCCCAGAGCACCTCACCGAGCCCTACAGCCTCGACACCCGCATCATCGCAGCTTTCGAAGCAGACAAGTCACCCTCCCTCGCCACCGCCAGCGCAGCCTTCCTCTCCGCCCACCACGTCCCAACCCACAGCCCCGGTGACTGGGCCTTTGTCCTCACCCTTGCGCAGCTCGTCTCCCGCCGCGCCCAAGCCTACCTCGCCACTTCTCTCCACGCCCTCTGGGTCTTGCGCACACACGAAGAGGGTCTGCAGGCTAATTCTGCCTCGAGCCACGTGTCTATCGCCTGCAACGGCACGGTCGCGGAGAAGTACCCTGGCTTCCTGTCTGGTTGCCAGCGAGTGTTGAACCAACTTTGCGCTGAGTCGGGTGCTGGGACGCTAGATAGCACTGTCAAGCTGGAGATGTCTCCCGAGAGCTCGCTGTTTGGCGCTGCGGTTGCGGTGTGCTGTTTGGAGGATACGTGAGAGCATCGTTGAAGGTTAGATTTGGTAAAGATTTTAGTGCGGATCTAGGAAAAAAAGAATTTTAATGAGGAGATGATGTAGATCATTCCGGGCCATTTGCTGGTTCGCGGAACAGGGCAGGGAGAGCCCGGAATTCGATGGCCTGCTCAAAGCAGCGCCGTCATGGCTAGACTCAAAGAAGGTTCCTGCTTGATACTCACGACGGAGGAGGAAGCTGGGTAGGTGTGTATGAGTTGGAACAACAGGCTATACGAGCCACGAGCATCTGCATTTCGATAGGGACTGGATGATCGTGCCAACTCCACAAAGATCTACAGAGAGCACGAGCAGCAAGCGGCGAGGATTGAAGAGGTCCTGGTTAATAGCGATAGAGCCTTCCAATGGCACGAGAAACGAGGTGATCTCTCAAGCCCCGTATGGGAAATCAATGTTTATTATAAATGGATTTCCACATAAAACGGGTCCCCGGCGTCGTTTCTTCTCAGACTCACTTTTCCATTCCAAAGCAGTTGCGAATTTGCTTGATGAATTGTCCAACGTTATTCCGCGTGTGGAACCGAACACTGTCTTGTGATCAAACATTTGAGGGCCAACGATTTCTCAAAGATAGGAAAGAGGAAAAAAAAAAAAAGTAATGATACTCAGGCAAAAAAAAAGGAACCCAGATGTACGCGAAGAAAAGGCAAAAGATTGGGTCGATCTCGACGTTGGCAGGACTCGAACCTACGCCCCCGAAGGGAATTGATTTCTAGTCAATCGCATTAACCACTTTGCTACAACGCCTTGAAGATGAACAATCATGGCTCATACAGAATATGTTGACTCAAACAAGAAGCGAAATCTGGGCTGTGGGAAGCAGGAATGCGACACCTGCCCGTGTAATAAGACCCGACACGTTTTTGCTGAAAGATTTTCGGTGTGGTCAAAGACAACAAACAGCTGGGAACATTCAAGAAAGTCGACATGCGAATGTGATTGTTTCTTCTTTTTAGCCGTTTCTGCGGAAAAAACAAATTGCTTTTCTAATTTTGGTTTGGTGTGTCGTTACATGGTTTCGTTATGTGTGTGTGTCTCTGGGTGATTACCAAACATCATGCCGCCTCCCTAGAAGCGCCTGGCTGGGGGGGCTTTCCCAAACAATTGTGCAGTGGTATCACAAGTTATACTCAGGCTAGATCTCGCCAACAAAGTCGATCTCACCGCCGATTTTTTCGAAGCGCCAACTGAATTCGTTACGCGATCATGCCAGCTCGATCGCTATCAACCAACAACATCAGCACTGTACAACCTGCGACTCCTCGCTGCCTTCCCCGCGACCAAATCCCTCGGATCGCTAGGCAGTTTCGTATGATGCACGACGTGCGGCCGGTACACAGCGTCCACAGGAGGCATCCAGTCGTCCAGGCCCAGAGGGAAATACTCATACAGCAAGTCCGCCGACTCGTCGGGGCTGTTGATGGTGTTGAGCGAAAACGAGGGCGGGCGCACGGGGATGTGCAAGTTTTTGCCGCCGACGCCGGTGCCGACGGCGAGGGAATTGGAGCGGTGGCGGTTATTGGATGAGGGGGAGATGTGCGGGATTGGAGAGTCTTCTTCGACGAGGGAGAGGTTTATTGGGGCTGATGTCTGGGGTCGTTGGGTGTGAGGGAGGTCTGTGTGAGAGGCGGCGTAGGCGTTTCCTCCTGTGGGGTTGGGTTGACGTGGTTGTTGGCCGGCTGTTGGGCCTTGTTGCTGGGTATCTGGTGGCGCGGGTTTCCAATTGAAGAAATCCATTGGTGCTGGTATGTCGTTTGGGTCTACTATAGACTTTTGAGTGGCGGCAGGAGGAGCTGCTTCGGGCTTGACGGGGGCAGATGTTGGTGCTGCTTCCGTATGTAGCCTTTTATTCGTAGACTCTCCGCTAGCAGACCGTGGAGGCGCATGTGATGTCTTGCGGGCATGTCCGCCACCACTCAAGGGCAAGTCTTTCCTCGCCTGGAAATTCCTTGGACTGCGGCCGCGCACAATGATGGCTCCCGAATGCACTTCGCAGATGGGTATCTTGCCCCCAGTTGCCAATGTAGCCACCAATTTCAATTTCACCAAGAAATGCTGCTGCAACTCCTTCCGCCTTCCGTTGTTCGCTGTCGCAATCCTGAACTGCAGTCTCTTCCACTGAAACGGTATCGTCACAAATTCAGAGTCCATGTCTTGGAGGTTCATGAGATCAATCGGCACCGCTGGAGGTTCTCTTTCCGCCTTGTCCTCTGCCGTCGGCACAACTGGATTGGCGGGAGTCTTCCACGGCACTGATATGATTTTCACAGGGTTATTCTCCGTAGATTCGGTCGCACTGACTACCAGCTCTTGGCCCATGATCGGTATTTGCTCGCCCTGATCCGTCAAAATATATCGCAGTGATCGCGGTAGTGTGATTTCGCCGGTAATCTGGAACAAATTCCTCCGGTAACAAGTCAACTCTGAAGGTGGTGGTTGCGCATCTCCCGCGGCTGCCCATGGCGATTCGGCTAGGAAGAACATGCCGTGTAGCTGTGCTGCGAGTTGGACAGAGGTTCTCTGGTAGTTGTATGTGAGAAGGTGGTAGTCGAACCGCGGCAGTGAGAATCCGAGGAGTTTGTTATCGCGATCGATTGATGGCGCTTCGACGTCGTTCTGTTCGTTGTGCATGGGGTGCTCGAAGGCGCTGACGACGTCTGAGAAGGGATCCTCGAATGTGCTGTATGCGCGTTTCAGAGAAGCCGTCGCCTGCTGTGGATGTTGCTGCATCGAGTGCAAGCCCATACTGTCGCCGCCGGCATAAGCATATGCGGAATGCTGATCCTCTAAGACCATGGGCGGCTGCATCAGCATGTCGGAGAAGGGGTCGGCGCTGCCCGGATGCTGCAGTGCCGTCGCGACATAGTTCATGCTCGCTGGGTCAAATCCTATGTGATCCATTATGGTGGCGTGTGGAGATGCAGTTTGCGCGGGCGCATCACAATGTTGTTCTCGTCGCGCGCAAGTAGTCGGATGGCCTGGCCTTAGCTGGCGTGTCGGCGCATGCGCGAGAGCGAGAGACTCGCCGGCCTGGTCGCACTGACGAGATACGGGATGCCCTGGGTTCTCGTGGTGCGCACTGTCTCAAATCCTTCCAATCACTCTCTCGAGGTTCCTTAAGCCGAGGCACACGATAAGAACTGCTGGTCCAAGCAGCAGTTGTCCGTTGAGTTGGGAAGAGTGGGAGTAGTATGATATAGCTCCAGTGTAGCCTCAGGTGCCAGTCCGGCCGTTTCCCAACTGTGTCGCCTCCTCTAGCAAGTCGTGTGAAGCCTCAAAGACAAAGACCCGGATGCCGTCGGCTTTACTATCTCTCCAATCAACCCGCGGGCAAGCTCCAGAGCGTTGTGCGACAGCGCCTGTGTCTGTCTGTCCTTCCTGGGGCCGGCCGTGCAACAGCGCACACGTGATATAGTAGCAGTAGCAGTAGTAGTGAAGTAGTCCGCGCACTCAAGTCAGTCAAGCGTCAGTCAAAGACCAAAGAGTCAGCGAGGCGGCTTCGAGAAAAGACGCAGAAGCAGGAAGGCCGGCCCTTGGTAGGTCTTCAAGAAGCTTGGGAGCACGCCTCGTGCTGGGGTTCTCCAGCTCTCGCCTCTCCCAGATTGCGGAGATGGTCGGGCCCACTTTGGGTGGAGCCGCGGACACGAGGCGAGAGATCGACAGTGATGAATGAAAGGCAAGCCTGCGCGGGAAATTGACCAAGTCGGCGAGACCCGATGGGGAGAGAGAGCGAGCTGAGTCTTGAATCCTGCATGTGCCATGTGGTGGTTCATGAGGTAATATCCCCAGTGCTGGACGATCATTGATACTACTATATGCCCCCTGCTTCAAGAAGAGGGGATAAAACTTGCCATAGCATGAAGGATGCTGCTTGCGAACGGGAATCTACACTTGCTGCCCGTGAATTCCAGGCTATGGGATAGGAATCCGGCAGGATCCTCAAACGAGAGGATGTCTACTATAGTCGTTGAACTAAGAAGCTATTAATACCGGATCCCTCGGACACCGCCACAGAAAGCGCCATTAATCAAGGATATCACCGGAAGGATGCACAAACTTCCAATAAGCAACTAATATGTACCTAGAAGTTGGCCGCATCCAAAGGTGGAAGTCCCATCCCAAAGTCTCATGTTCGCTATGAACCTAATATATCTGCCCCAATGACTCGCAACACACTTAGGAAACTAAAATACCGGGGGTATCATACACACACAAGACCAGGAAATTAATCTACACCACAAAGCCAGACCCGCTCGACCGTCCGCAATCCATACTGTATCTAAGACGGCGGCACCATAGTCCAAGTCGCAGCGTCACACGACACCTCTTCGAAATTGTGCAGAGCGCTGAAGCCCATAGCGCTGAGGCCATCGAAATTGCCATCGCCATCCATCTGCAATTTCAAGGCATTAGCAACATTCTCAAATAGGCGGATCGCCCGGGCAAGAGTTAGGGCAGGGCAGGACAAAACTCACGTAATCCAAAATACAAGCATTGCACCCCTGCTGCCTGATCTGCCTCATCCCTAGCAGAATCAAGCCTTGCAACAGCGTCGAATACTCGCCGACCGAAGGGCTGATGACCGGCGACGAGATCCCGCCGGTTAGCTCGCCGACGTCTTTCATCGCCGGCACGAACTCTGCTAGTTGAGACTGCATGTTGTACAGCACGACCGTGCCCACGAGGGCTCCATCCTCTGGCCTCTTGGCGCGAATGATGCCGCAGGCCGAGGGATCCGCCAGCGCGAGCTTGTACACCTCGGCCAGGCCCTGGCGGTTGTTGGTCTTGATGTGGTCGAGCACGCTGGTGGCATAGTCCCAGCCGTACACCAGATCGAAGTCTACGCCCGCGCTTTGCAGACTCCTAGCCATGCCTTCGGGCGGCGTCCAGGTGGAGAGGTTGCGGGCGATCATACTGCAGACATTGCGCGATAATGCGGTGTTCCAACCCAGGTTTGCGAACCAGGAGCGCAGGCGCTTGCGTTCACCGCCGTGGCCTGTCGGGCTACCGAGGTAGATGCTGGGGAGGCGTGAGCCTAGTTGGAAACGCTTGATGCCTTCGCGCTGTAGTAGAGTGCGGATGGCACGGTTATGAAGGGAATGTCCGATTGAAAGCTTGCGGCGAGCCGGGTCGACGAAAATTGCTCCGATGACACCAGTGCCTGTGGCTTGGAAGAAGTAGGTCGCGCAGAAACCGTAGAGCGTTTGCGTACTGCTGTTGCGAACGACAAAGTGCTGCTCTGCGACGTCCGGACTCCGTAGCAGTAGAGAGTTTGAGCTTGCACCAGATAGCTCCGAATGCATGCCAGGCGTGGCGCCTTCAGCAACAGATTTGATCAGAGCGTCCAGGCCTGCGGAGTCACGTTCTTCGTTGAAATTCTCAACCAGCCAGTGCTGCCTTGATTGTGAAAGCTTTTGGCTTTGGCTTATTGTGCCAGGAAGGGCGCCTGCAGCTGTGAATTCGCCGTATAGTACCTTGACCAGTGCAACGAGAGCAGTTTCTGTGAAGTCGTACGTGCACATGTATGTACCAATTGACTGATCCATTGCGAAGTCATAGGGCGAGCTGACCGCAATGACAATCAACGGCTTCTCACGCTTCTCTCCCCCGGATGTGAATTGCATGTTGCAGATCATGGACACGTGTTTCGTGAAGCCGTTCTGATATAAGTTGCGATTCGCATCCGCAGTGACAATGATCACGGCCCCAGCTCGATTTATCAGGTTCTCATGCTGTGGTCGGACACCATTAGCTGTATATGATGTGTGTAGTACGCGGCCATTCCTTTGCCGAGCAAGTGATCGACCTAGCTCGCGGAAGACTCGTTCGCCACTCATGACTGATGAGTTACGTTCCCAGACAGCTGGCTCGGGTGATCCATTTGTCGCTTGGTCGGACAGCGCGCGAGCTGCAGCTGATGCGGCCAACGGCTTTACCAAGGGCGTCAGTAGTAGCAGCTCATCTTCCGGCTCCAGTATGTTGGTGAGTGGCAACAAGCGATTCTTGTCGCGCACTATGGTGACCGACGAGTTGTATGCTTTTGTAGATAAGATGGTATGCGATGGTTGAAGCTTTGACAACAGTTCAATGCCAGGAGGGTTGAGTGCCTGTTCCCAAGACGTGCATTTTGCCTTCATGGCAAGGATGCGCCGTAGAGATGTTCGCACACGCTCTTTTGTGATGTTGAAGTTGTCAAGGCCGAGTTTGAAGCCCTCTATGGCTTCCTGTTGGTGGGTATATGAGCGGCAGAGAAGAACCACGTCGCAGCCAGCGTTGACAGCCATGACAGTACCACCGCCCACGCCGATGTTATGAGAAAGTGCTTCCATTTCTAAGCAGTCAGAGATGACTACACCATCGAAACGAAGTTCATTGCGCAATAGGTCGTTGACAACTTGCTCCGACAGGCAGGCGTGCATGACATTGAGTCCAGCCGAGTTCATTGCACACCCGCCGACCATCATGGCATCTAAGCCTTCCCTAATTGCATTGCGGAAGGGTACCAGAGCGTTCAAGCTGAGTTGTTCGAGACTCTCGGTAATGGTCGGGACGTCCAATGCGGAACCAAGGAACTCCAAGCTGCCATAGCTGGGAAAGTGCTTGCCCATCGTGGCCACGCCAGCTTTCTTGTAGCCGTTCATGAAAGCCACGCCATAAGCAGACACTTCTTGTGGGTCATCACCGTGGGTTCGAACACCGAGAGGTTGGTTTCGAGCATTGGTCAAGACGTCGAGGCATGGTCCCATGATCAAATTGATACCACATGCAGCAATCTCTTCAGCCGTGGCTTTTGCGACCTCATAGGCTAGCTCTCGTGATCCAGTAGCCGCCAGACCCATTGCAGAGGGGTACTGGCGTATGTAGATGTCATCAAAGAGACTGTTGACGCCGCCGTTCTCTTGATCGAGACCGATGGAGAGAGGGACAGGGTGGCCGGCATCATGGGCTGTTTTTTGGAGTTCGTAGACCAGTTGCGTCGTCTGTTCTGCCGCTAGTATATGTAAGCATTGTGGTTGTGTTGTACGATAAGCAATTACGAGTCTACGGATGACCTCGTCCTCATGGCAAGCACCAAGTCGCTGATAATGATGTTTGTTTGTATCCGCATACTAGCTGCTGAAGCACTAATATCTTTCAGATGGTATTGGATAACCAGGTATTGTATTGTAGCATCAATACCCAACAGCGAACAATGTGGCGACCATTGGATAATTGTGCTCACTTGCAAACCCATGAACAAGGAATATCACTAAAGCACTATCAACTTACATTTGAGATTGGATGCCTTCAACAGGATCGATCCAATATGGTGTTCACTGATGAGTTTGTGGATCTGGGGCGTGACTTCGGTGCCCTCAAAGCCCATCTAACCAACGAATCAGCAAAGAGTTCAAACAGAATGTGTTCGGGAGGGTTGACCTACCATAAACAATTGCCCGAGGGTCCTGATGTCACGCAGTCAGCATCCGCATCAGGCAGGCAGACGGAGGGGAACTTACCTCTCCATGTCGTCCCATACCGGGTCGAGGGGGGCATCTCCGGCCGCCATGTCGTCGGGGCTACCTTAGCCTCTCGACGTGGCAGCAAGGTAGATTACAAGGAGCTCAACTGAATCGCACACGAGCGCGACAGTCGCAGCTTGACGTCGCTGCTCGAGGACCGAGGCCAGACGGCGTAGCAGCGTGTCTTCGCCTATGCGCGTGGCGGCAGCGTTAGCAGGCGGGACTGCCTCCGCATACTGGGGCGGACAAGCTCCAACGCTCCCAGAGGTTCGTCCAGAGGGCCGTGATGTACCGAGCGGAGTACCTTGAGCAGGCCGATGGCGGTCGAGAGGTGCGTAGGGCTCGGATAGCACCGTCACGTTTGTCGGCACAAGCAGGCAGGCAGACAGGCAAGCACTCAAGCGAATGCTTTCGTTGCAGTGGGCTGGAGCAAGGTGTGAGCAGCTCTCATGCGACGTCCGAGGGAGGGCGCGGGTGTGAGGTTGCATCGAGCAATGGTGGCCCGAGCCGAAGTGGTGGCGGGCAAGGGCGAGGAGCAGAAGCTGTGGAGCATGGCGAGTGGAAGCTTATCTTCATCCATCTGCAACATCAACCTCAGCATCGTCATCGTCGTGGTATCGCTTTGATAACATCAAGGCTGACATGGCACATGGCACATGGCACATGCGACATGTAACTGCGGAGTGACATCTTGCTGTCTCTAGTATGCCCGACGAGTCACGCACACGCCGAAGCCGGTCAATGGATTGCTTACACCATGACACCTGCTGGTGCTTGCAGTAGATACCACTCAGGCTAGGTACAGTATGAGGTAAGGCATTGATCCCGAGCCAATCTCATTTTCTTTCTCTGCACGTGTGTACTGTCGATCTCGACCTGTCAAAAAATATTCTATACCTTACCTACTGCTACCCTTGTCATATACCAACACCGACACCAGCACCCTGACCTCCAATCGCTACAGGATACACCTTTGACCTAAACACACCACGTCAACTCAACATGCCTATAGCTGTATCGCCAGAACGGCCTCGCACTGGAGTCACGAGGTTCACCGGAGGCTACCTCGTCAAAGATAACAAGCTCGTCGAAGAAGACCTCTGGATCAGCTCTGTCACCGGCAAGATCCTCTGCAAACAAGAAGTCTTCTACGACTACCATGTCGTGCCCGACGAAGTCATCGATCTCAAAGGCAAGATCCTTGCTCCAGGATTCATCGACGTCCAGCTCAACGGCGCTTTCGGCTTCGACTTCTCCACCGTCCCTCAAGACATAGCCGTCTACCAAAAAGGCCTCAAGCAGCTCAACAAACAGCTCATCCGCACCGGCGTCACCTCCTACCTCCCAACCCTCCCCAGCCAAAAAGCAGAAGTCTACCACCAAACCCTCCCCTATCTCGGCCCCTCGGGCGCCTCGCGCAATGCCTCAGAAGGCTCCGAATCCCTCGGCGCCCACTGCGAAGGCCCCTTCATCGCCTCCTCAAAGTGCGGCATCCACAGCCCCTCCGTCCTACAAACCGCCCCCAACGGCTTCCCAGACTTCGAAGCCTGCTACGGCGCCGCGAACCTCTCCCCAGACCGTATAGCCCTCATAACCACCGCCCCCGAACTCCCCGGCATCGCCCCCTCGATCCCCGAACTCACTTCCCGCGGCATCCGCGTCGCCCTCGGCCACACCGAAGCGACCTACGAAACCGCCACCACCGCCCTGCAAGCCGGCGCGACAATGCTCACGCACCTCTTCAACGCCATGCAGCCCTTACACCACCGCAACCCAGGGCCCTTCGGCACTCTAGGCAAAACATCCGGCGCCGAGCGCCCTTACTTCGGCATCATCGCAGACGGCATCCACCTGCACCCCACCACCGTCAAGATAGCCTGGACGGCGCACCCAGACGGCTTCGTGCTCGTGACGGACGCGATGAAAACCCTCGGCTTGCCAGACGGGCTCTACGACTGGACGAACGGCGACCGCTGGGAGAAGAAAGGCGCGCGGCTGACGCGCGAAGGCACGGACACGCTGGCGGGCAGCTGCGCGACGCTGGGGGAGTGTTTGGAGAATTTCTGGGAGTGGAGCGGGGCGAGTCTCGCGGAGGTTGTGAGGAGTGTGACGGCGACGCCGGCGGCGATGTTGGGGTTGCAGGGGGTGAAAGGGACGTTGGAGGAGGGCGCGGATGCGGATTTGGTGGTGCTTGAGGGGAGGGAGGTGGCGGGGCGGAAGAAGGTTGGTGTTGAGCAGGTGTGGAAGTTTGGGGTGAGGGTTTGCGATGGTGACGATGATGACGAGTGATAGGGTGGATATGTGGGTTCGGCTGTTTTGCCTGTCTGCGTTATTGCTTGGTTTGGCATTTCTTATAGCGATGGCGTTAGGTTTGTCATGTAGAAATGTTCATAAACTTCAACGCGAATTCACTACCGCATGAGACAGCGACGTGCCTCTTAGACTTTCAAAGTGAGTGTTACCAAAAATATGGATCTTCGATCAATAATTCGCACTTGTATCGGCTGTATGGTGACCAACCCGAGTATCAAATATGGCTACGTCCCCATCCAGGAGGCTCAGTCAAGCCGCAAATACTTGCTCAGCTAATAGGAATAAGGCAGACGCCCCGGCTTGAACTTCAGCACAACAACGCACCTCTTCACTTCAGAATTCGGCTCGCGGCGCCTGAGAGGAGATTCCTAATCCCCCTCTGGAAACGCAGACAAAAGCCCCGGCTTCAACTTCAAAACCACAACACGCCTCGCCACCCCAGAACCCGACTCGCGCGGAAGAGGAGGCTCCTAATCCCTCTTCGGGCGAATCAGTTTGGTAACCTTGTCCTGAATACCAGCCTGCTTGACCAGCGAGATGAAGAAAGTGGTGTTTTCCGGGCCAGCGACGCGCTTCTTGAACGGCTTGATGAGATCGCCGATTTTGATGCCTTCTTCGGGGATGGCAGCCTTGACTTCTTCTAGTGTGGGTAGAGCCATAGGAGCAGGCGAGGCAGCGCGGGACGCAGAAGGGGTTCCAAGGGGAGTACCGTCGCGTGTAGAGCCAGGACGTTGCTTGAGACGCAGTGCTTTTTGCTGTGAGGAGCGCGCACGAGACGTGTCAGTGTCACTACCAGATCCATATCCTGATGGGCGAGACTTGGCTTCGTCGGCTGCGGATGGTTTGTAAGTATCTGTCAAGTATGTCAGGGGTAACGGGGTTGAATGCTTACGAGATAGAGCACGACCGTTCGATGTGTGTGCTCTGCCGTTTGTGCCTTTCGCCTTCTTGCGCGATTCGGTGCCGCTAGCATCGGACAAGTTGGGTGAGCCAGGGCGCTTGAGGCCGGCACCCAGTGAGGCGTTCGAGCGTGATGGATCTTTCTTCTCGGCTCGGCCAGATGGTGTGTTGGTGCCCTTGGTAGATGCGCCAGACTTGTCGCCGTTTGCCACGGCAGCCTTGCGCTCCTCCTCTTGTTTGCGCTCCTCCTCGAGCCTCTCGCGTTCCTCGTCTGAGTCTTCGTCTTCGCTGGACTCTGAGTACGGGTTTGAGTCTGATTCGTCTTCGTACTCCAGTTTACGCTCCTTTCTGATAAGTTGCTTCTTCATACGCTTCTCGCGCTTCTTCCTTTGCCTCTCTTCTTCCTTCAGTCGGTTTTCTTCCTCGTCGTAGTCCATGTCTGTATCTTTCAGACCCGGAGCAGAGATGTTTGCGCCACGCATTTCCTCGCGAATGCGCCTCTCAATTTCTTTGGCGTCCTCGTCCTCCAGGTTTCCAAACATCGCGCCCTCGTCGTCGTCTTGGAACTCATCGTTGAACTCAAAGTCGAGGTCGTCCTTGTCCGCGTTGTAGAACTCACCCTCGTTCTTGACCTCGACATAGCCGTTGTCCTCTGCCGCCTCTGCCTTCTTGATGGCCATTGCCTGCTCGCGCTTCATTTTAACCTGTTTTTGCTTTTCTTCCTCTCTTCCGACTTGTGTCTTCAGGAACCAGCGATCCGGCTTGTACCCAGCTGTCATGAACTTCTCCGCTTCCTCGGCAGTCATGGTGTCGAGACGATTTGTTTGCGTGAACTTGTACCAGCGTTCAATCGGGGTCATGGTGAATGCAGCATGCTGGGCGTCAACGGTCAACAGGACGCTGGACGCAGACATAGGCTCCTGGTATGTTCCAATCCAAGTGTTCTTGTTCTCGAAATCTTCCAAATGCCATGGCTTGGTCTCCTCGTATCGAAGCTGTGCGGCCTTTTGTTGCTTAGGGTTGTTCTCGTTGTAGTAAACATCCTCGACTACTTTTTGGTTCTTCTTCTTGCCCTGTGCCTTCTTGGTAGTTGCGCCTGTTGGAGCGATAAGAGCTTGGTTGGCTTCGCGCTCTGCTTGACGCTCAGCTCGGCGTGCGTTGTGTAATTCTCGCTCCTTGTCATCAATTCCCGGTGCCGCATCAGCAGGCTCTCCAAGCTCTTGCTTGTCACGGGCGTAGCGGCGGTGGAGGCGAACTGGCCGGGTGAATTGGCTGGCGTCGTATGGATCGATGATGGGAATTTTGGCGTCTGGGCCAGCACGAACATTGAACTTGAAGCCGTGGTAGCGCATGCCTTCCTCAATGTCTTTCTTGCTGATATACACTCCATATTCCGTCCAAGGCTTCTTTGCAGGTTCCTGACCAGGTGCATCTGCAGCAGGCTGGTTCGCAGCTGGTGGCGCAGGCTGTCCGAGAGGTAGTTGGGTGCCTGAAGCGCCAGGAGCAGCGGCTGTCGATTGTGCTGGCCTCTGTGCAGCGACAGGCTTCCTGGCTACAGGCCTCTTCTTCTCCACGAATGCACTCGCTGCAGGCTTTCGTCTACGGACAGGAGCAGGTCCGCCAGCATTCGGGGTTGTGGAGTTGGGGCCCGAGGGCGGCGTCGGCATGGAGTTGTTGTTCATGGTGAGGATACGGGCGCGAATGAGCGCGCGTGGTGGGAATGTTGTGATGTGTGGCTGCGACAATCCTCAGGTTGCTGCGTAGATGGTGGCAGTTGTCGCCAAAGCAATGTAATGTACCGAGTTGGCCGAGAGCAATTACACGTTGGACGGGAGGGTGGTGTTGGTGGTGTCGTGCTGCAGCGACGGGGATGTTGGAGGCAGCAATGGGCAGGGCAGTTGATCGATCGCAACGAGAAGTTGCCTTGCCTTGCCTTCCCTTGCCGAGCGAGCGCGCGCTTTGAGAGAGTGACGCTGTTGGCTGGAGCTTTGACGGGAGCGCGACCAGACATGTCACGTGATATCTCGCGAACCCCGCGAGCACCTTCCTCCACGCGCCGTCCGTCAGGCTCGCAGTTCACGCTCAAGCAAACAGAAAGTCGTACCAAACAGTGATTGGCTGCATTGAACATTGCGATTCTCCTGCATTTACAAACTCCCTTTACATTCACACTTCGACCTTTTCTTGTAAGTGTGCTCTCCAATACTTTAGAATCTCCAAAAACTGGACGTCACCCTCTAACCATCGCAGCGCCTTCGTTTGCTTCGACGCATCCCGGTTCATTACACAGACTTCGTGATATATACATCTTCCCATTTGCACTCGCTCATCATATCGTCTCACACACAACGCAACCATGGCTGGCAACGGACTGGAAGATCAGGTCAGAAATATGATCCTCACATCCTCTTCTCCGCAGCCCTCACCAAACGTCCGTCTACCTCAGCATCAGCCTGCTCCGACTGTGCGTTTGCCTCCGAGCGGTCCTTACGTGCAACCGAACGTTCCGCCACCAAACTACCACCATCACCAAGCACAGCCACAACAAGCTCCTCGCGGCCGTGGCTATGCCTATCCATCAAATCGCGGATATCATCAGCAGCAGGCTCAATTTCACCAACCTGGGCAACATCAGCCCTACCAAAATCGTGGTCGCGGTCGAGGCTTTGCTCAAGGATATGCACCTGCACAGCAATATTCCAATCAATACCAACAGCCTCATTACGTCGATCCCAATGCCTTCTCACGTGGCGGACGTGGCGGACGAGGTGCACCTTCCGGTTTTGGTTCACATCCACAGCAGCGACGTGAATTGTACCAACCAGCAACCAAGACACGAATTCATTTCAACCAGAGCCAATACCTCGACACTATTGCCACAAGAGAGATCCCTATCGTTGAGATGAGCCAGACCGAACGTGACGAGAAGGAAGCATTCCGCAAGGAGCTCGAGCAGATCTGCCAAGACGTCTGCGCGGCAGATCCTGAGCGTCTGCCCAAGGTTTCTATTGAAGGCTTCGGAAGCTTTGAGTCGGGCTTCGCATCTGCTGGCTCTGATATGGATTTGGTTTTAGTGGTCAAAGATGCCGATCCGACTGTTCAGTGTTTCTCTCCTATGGAGTACGATCTGCCGCGATCTCTAGAGAAACGTCTGTTGCAATTGGGAATTGGAGCACATCTCCTTACAAGAACTCGAGTCCCGATCATCAAAGTCTGCCAGACTCCCGGCGAAAGTTTGCTTAGCAAGCTCCGACAGGAACGCGAAGAATGGGACGTCCTTGATCGAGACAAGAAATATCCTCATCTCAAGAAAGATGAAGACGAGCATGCAGAAGACGACTTGAGCCTTGCGGACATTGCTACTTCCAACGAAGACGGAAAGCAGCAAGAGCATCCTGGTCTTACGCCTGGTATACCTGTGGAGGGTGCTTCATCCAACAACCATACACCTGCGATGGACAAGACTTTGAGTGAAGCTTCTGTCGGCGTGGAGACTTCAACAGATACGGTAGCACTCGCAGCACCTATCGATCCAAACGCTCCGGCGGACAACACGAATGAAGGCGAGACCACTCAGAAACCTAAACGTGAACCTTGGACTCGGGAACGCAAAGCTGGGCCTCTTGACTTTCCCAAAGACGGTGTCGGCATTCAGACTGATATCAACTTCTTCAACCCTCTCGGCATTCACAACACGCAAATGCTTCGTTGCTACTCGCTTTGTGATCCGCGCGTCCGACCCATGATCCTCTTTGTAAAAGCATGGGTCAAGCGCCGCAAGATCAACAGCTCGTACTCAGGGACTTTGTCAAGCTACGGCTTCGTTCTGATGGTCCTACACTACTTGATCAACGTCGCAAACCCACCTGTCCTGCCAAACTTACAATTGCCATGGAGGCCTCACGACAACTGTACTGCTCAAGGTGTTGACAGCGCACAAATCGAAGGTTGGGAGGTCGACTTTTGGCGACGGGAAGAGGAGATTAAAGAAGCTGCGAAACGTGGAGTATTGACGAGAAACAACCAGACGCTCGGCGCTCTGCTGGCAGGCTTCTTCCAGTACTACTCGTCTCAGGGAGGTTACCCATCTTTCCATTGGATGGGCCAGGTGCTCTCTTTGCGCACAAAAGGCGGCCTTCTTTCCAAGGAAGAGAAAGGATGGGTCAGGGCTATCACAGAGCAAGGTGCAGGCAAGCAAGTCCAACATCGCTACCTGTTCTGCATCGAAGATCCTTTCGAGCAGTCTCACAACGTTGCTCGCACCGTCACCCATAATGGTATCGTGGCCATCCGCGATGAGTTCAGACGCGCACAGAGAATTCTACGCGTTGTCGGCGATGGTAATGGACCACCTGCTGACTGCGGGCTTTTTGACGAGTTGATCGATGATGGGACGGCTGCAGAGGCACAGGCACCTGACTGGAATGGTCGCGGCTCTCAGAGAGCAGGAGATAGAGGTGGGCGGCGTGGAGGGCGGGAGGCGGGTGAGAGTGGACAACACCAACGTCCGCAGCAGCAGGGCGTGCCTCGCGTCCCAGCGAAGTCACTCGACGTGAAGGACACAGACGACTTTCCTTCTCTCGGTGGCCCGAAGCCAAAGTGAGCCGCTGTATTCGACCATGGAATCCCTCATCGGATACATCACGCTTGGGTGGACTGATTGAACAAGCATGGTTGTGCACTCTGCTGTGAGTCTGCAGTTAGACTACTGGGATAGTCGTCATTCCCATACCTGTAGGACAACGAAAAGATAACGAGATACGCCGTAAGCATAACCCTCGCTTCACATCAGATATAACTCGCAGAAACTCAACATTCTGGCTGTCTGACCAAATTCTTGAACGTTCGTATACCTCATTCACAAAGGTTCTTAGAGACATCCTCCATTTGACGTTCGCGAAGCCGTCGATTGGCTTGACTCGTCTCAGAATCGACGACAACGCTACGAATGCGTGTAGCAAGCGCACCACTAACCCAGAAACAATCAATATGACGCCCGAAAAAGGCTGTGTACACATACCAATGCATTTCGAGAGGGCTCAAGCAGACTTTACATACATATCTCTAGGCGACGATACATATCGTATGTTCGATTGTTGCCGGATTTTGATGCGCACTAACCCTAACCCTAATCATCACCATTGACACACAAGTGCATGTATGGGGAACGGAAAATACATGTACATGCATGTTCCGACTATACGTACTGGCAGAAATCCCTTGATGTTCTTATGCAATCGGTCTGGTGAGGCTACCTACCTCCGAAGGTAGGATATCCCGTCTCCCGGCCAATCAATCTCTGGCGCAAGACAAGGGAACTTCAGAGTGTCAATCGCATATCTGTCACCCAACACATGCAGTTCGAGGTGCGGAACTTCTTGGCAGGTCCGTCATCGAGTCGACGTATAGCACATGTTGTTGTCGATGACCGTTGTGGTTGACTTGGTCACTACACTTTGCGAGGGGCGAGGAAGAGTTCGGCTGCCGGGAGGTCGGTCTGTTGCTTTTTGTTTGTACTGTGATCTCGAGACGAAGAGTCGCTTCGGTAAGGTTCGAAGTGGGATTTGGGATGGCACGTGCTGATCAGATGTTGGTGTGTTGACAATGTTGCTCGCCAAAAGGCTGGGGATCAGAAGACCAAAAAGGTGCAGAGGATAGACGGAAGCGAGTGGAAGCATCAAGGCTGCAGAAAGTAGGTCCCTCTCGCCAAAAGCGGGGCGAGAGAGCCTGTTCAATTCACAAAAAAAGGTAGAAGTTGTATCTAAAAGGTGTGTTCCAATCCATCAAATCATTCCAAGGCGCGGTGAAGCAACCCTTTCATTAAAAGTAACCTAGACATGCCCGAAGAAGAAGAAGGGTAAAGAGCAGAGGTCGTTCGAAAGCATCCCGCTGATGAGCTCTCCACTAAAACAGTGAAGAAGCCATGATCATCGGTATCTTAAGGCTTAGGAGAAAGCGCTTAAAGAGGGATGGCAATGCAGTTGGCCTCGAGGTTGAGGAGGTTGCCGTCGGAGTCGCCGGTCTCGCAGCAGGAGGCGACGTTGGAACCGCAGGCCTTCTGGATGGGGATGGCGACTGTCGAGAGTAGAACAGTCAGTGAAGATTCTCGGACCGGAAAGAAAAAGAGCATAAGCGGGGGAAGAGTAAGACGTACGGACGGGGACGCTGAGGCAGTTAAGACCGATGAGGTCCTCGCCGCTGTTGCAGCAGGCGACCTTCTGGCCGTTGCCGCACTTGTAGTCGCCGGCCTTGGTGTCGACGTCGACCTTGGTGTTCTTGTCGGAAGCACCGCCCTGGGCGAGAGCAACGGCGGCCACGGAGGCGACGATGAGAGACTTGAAGAAGGCCATTTTGTTGGATTGGGTTGGTTTGGAAAGGGTTGGTGGGAAGCGAGTGTGGTGATTGGATTGGAATTGATTGGATTGTTGGATGATGGAGAGAAGTTGGTGTTGAGGCGATGGAGGACGAGGTACTTATACGCTTCTGTGTGCCAGGTCGGTGTCCATTGCTGTCCCTCGTCTCCTGAGACTGAGACTGTTTGTGTTGTGGCTCTTGCATGCGGCGTTGGTGTTATTGCATTAGGCGCATGCGTTATGGCGATGCCAATTGTTGAACGGCCCTCATGTCTCACACGACCAGGTGCTTGGGTGGCGCTAGTATTGCTCTCCCTTTTACCCTGGTCGAGATTTAGAGATGGATTCGAGACTGGGAATGAATATACCGACGCATGGCCGTCTACTCTCTCAATTTTCCCGGCCTTTTCAAGTCATATCCTCGTGAAGATGTTGCCATTCTCTTCTGCAATCGCACAATTCTTCATGGTCCTACAAGGCTGGTGAGGCGGCCTGTGACATGCAAGCGGTCAGGTAGCGGACTGCGGCAACGTTCACCGCTGGCCTATATCAGAGTGTATTATCAACATCCCCAGACTTAACCCGTTGATCGACACGTTCACCGCGCGCCACGGTGCCCGCCCGACCTCGAGATTCCTGACCTCGGGCACAAACAACACCTCGATACACACCGCAAAGATCATTTGCATGAGCGTGGATCGAGATCTCCCTGGGAAATGCCGGACTTTCGCGTCCGCAACGGCGGATTCGACTCCAATCTCCGTCGCCTAGGGGTGAGACACATGCAAATTAGGCAATACCGTGTAAGTCAGATCTGTACAATGGAACAAAGTTACTAGACAAGATGAGCCCCTAAATGAAGAAAGCGACCCAGAACCGGCCCGCTTGAGAAAATCAGGTCTCTGAACCCCCGAGTCGAAATGTATCGGGTGTTGCGTACAACAAATAATGAACAACGCCCACCCGATGTATCTCGCCCGTGATGAAATGTGCAAAAGCGCCCTGCAAGGAAGAAGGAAAAGAAAAAAGCCCCATAAGATATTTACCTGGGAAAGGCCGTCACCGTCGTGGCCTTGTGGAGCAAGAGGTATTTATATATCGCCCCAGTTCTTCTCTCCAGAAGTGTCTGCTTGGATGGTAGTCCCGCTGGCAGTATTGTGCATTGTTATTCGTCATCGCTTGCAGTCTTGCTGCCTGGACATAATGGTAAAGCTTGAGTGTGTGGCTTGTTGTGCTGGCAGTATTTCGACTCATTCTTAACAGCAGTTCTTGCTCGCGCCGCCAGCTGGCTGACCACCGTTGACGTTGACGGACGACTGTTGTTGCTGCTGCGGTTGCTGGGTGTCGACGATGCGCTTCTTGATGTCGCTCGCAAGGCTGAAGAAGGCCTTCTCGACGTTGATGTTCGATTTCGCGCTAACCTCCATGAAGGGAATGCCGAGCTCGTTGGCAAGGGCTTGACCCTGCTCGGTCGAAACAGCGCGCTTCTCTTCCCAGTCACACTTGTTGCCAATCAGGATTTTGTTGACGCCCTCGGTCGCGTGCTGCTCAACGTTGGAGAACCATGTGCGGATGTCTGTAGAAAGAAATAGTATGTTAGTACTTTGTCAAAGGGGATGACGTATGGGCTAGGGTTTAGGCAGCCCCGAGTCGAAACGTACTGTCGAAACTCTTTTGATCTGTGACGTCGTATACAAGGAGGATGCCCATGGCACCTCTGTAGTAGGCAGTTGTGATGGTGCGGAAGCGCTCTTGTCCAGCGGTATCCCATATTTGCAGCTTCACACGCTTGCCGTCAAGCTCGATCGTGCGGATCTTGAAGTCGATTCCGATGGTGGTAATGAAGGAGGGAGTGAAGGAGTCTTCGCTGAAGCGCAGCAGACAGCACGATTTGCCGACGCCGGAGTCGCCGATAAGGAGCAGCTTGATCTAGAGGGATAGCACAGCCGGTCAGCATGGGTGGTGGAGTATTATGGTGAGCGCCTGATATCCCAGCTATCGCCGCACCGGAGCGCCGTGCAACAAGCTAACAGCGCATGAGAGGGTACACGTACAAGGAAATCATAGTTCCTCGTTCCCGCCATCGCAGCGTATGTGTACCGGGTGGTTCCAAGTGGTGATTGCGGTGTAGTGGGCTCAGGTGGTGTTTCCCGGTCGTCCACTTAGGGTAGAGCGGCGCGGCTGTATTTCGCAAGGAGAGAGATCCCCGAAAGCTTGCTCTTTGATGCTCGGTCGGAATCCTTTGTATTGTGTCGTCGCAGGTGTGCGAGCAACGTGGTTCAGCGTGCCGGGCCGGCGTCTGACTGGCGACAAAGGACGTTGGTGGTAAGCGCGCAGGATATACCGTTCGCAACTGAGACCTGGCGGGGAGTCGTTTGTTGGCGCGGGGGATGGTTCCGAGGGTGGCGGGGTGGTGGGTGGTGGTGTTGTTGTTGTTGTTGTTGTTGTTGTTGTTGTGGAGTCGAGAGAGGGTGGAAGTGGTGGTTGGCAGCGATGGTGTTCAGGGCGGCGGCGGGTGCGGTGTTGGCAGCGGGCAGGCAGGCCAACTTACGAGAGATGCTGCTGCGGCGGCGTTTCGTGGAGAGAGCGAAAGGCACATTTCGGGTGGGGCCAGCAAGGCCAGGTCATCTCCTCCTCCACCTCCACCACTTTGTACTAGCAAAGGGGGCGCTTCGTGAGGCTTCTTTCTTTTCTTCACGGAAACGCACGCGAAACCCTTATCCCACTGGTCGCACACCCTCCAAACAATCATGCGACGTGACAGAATACTGCTTGTGAGGAGCAATCATCACCTGATTCATGCGCCACCCTTCTCCAGTCGCCACCCCAGCATCACATGCACAGGGTCCCATGTCCAGGCTGCCTATATTTTGAGTGCATAAGTCTGCGCACGCATCTGTTTGTTGTCTATCTGGTAGTCTTGATTATAGACACCAATCGTTGCACAGCACGACAGGAGAGTTCCCAAAAAACAAAAAAAGGTCATACCGCTAGGTATATTTCCAGGTTCAGTGTAGGAAAAATAATATTGTCAGCGAGAATTTTGACGAGCTACTCCATTCGGTGTGGTATATGCAAACACGAGCATCATTGTCGAAAGAGTCCATCAAGCAAGTGTGGCAAACTCCAGCGTTCCGTTGTAGATTCCGACTGAAACTCAAAAACTTCCAACCCATCAAACCGCCATAGAAGCGTATACACGGGCTCAAGAGCAAGCACTGTACAGATCCCCCAGAACACAGAACACAAAACACTGCTCATCACATCATACACCTACAACTCACTTTCTCTAAAAATACCTCCCATAAGCCCACCTCACCCTCTCAATCCCCTTCCTCTGCCTCTCAACCCCGCTCCTCACATCGCAAACCTCCTCGACATCCTCGCAAAACTCCCTAAACACCATCGCCGGCATCAGCCTCGCAGCCGCCTGCCTCAGCACATGCGCCTCGCAAAGCAACAGTCCCTGATCCTTGTAGTACAGCTCGCCAAACTCCGTCGGGTGGCTGTTGGTCAGTATCCGATCGATGTTGCGCAGCTGGCGCAGCATTTTGCCTTGCTTGCGGGCGGCGCGAGCGCCACGCTTGGTGGTCAGCGAGGAGCGCAGGTAGCTGGCGAGGAAGTAAGTGATGAGAATGCCGGGAGTGAGGCCGATGAAGCCGAAGACGAGTTCTTGCGATTTGAGCAGGTTGTCGATGCCGCCGATGGCGACTTCGACGTCGACTTTGGTCTTTTGGATCTGGATCAGCAGGGCGCGGATAAGGTTGCCGCGGACGGTGCCCATGAGGGGCGACGCGAGGTCTTTCTCGTAGGCTTTCAGGACGGGGGTCAAGTCGCCTTCGCGGATGCGTACGCGGAGGTCTGCGATTTCGTCGGGGGTCAGGGGAGCGGCGGAGCCGGTCGCGCTGGCGTTGGCTGGGTTGTCGATGGCGAAGTCGACGACCATGCGTTCGAGGCTGTCGCGGTCGCCTTCGAGGGAGCGTTTGGACATGATGCTGACTTCGCTGCCTTCGTCGTGGCGGATTGTGCCGATGATCTTGCGGGTTGGTTCGATGACCCAGTTGCGCCAGAAGTCGATTGTGGTGGTGCCAAGGTCTTCGATCCATTGGATGATTTCTGCTCGACGGTTTGCCAGGACACGTAGGATGGTGCTTGAGGACAGGATACCGATGGTCACAGGGAGCCAGTATCTCACCAGTCGTGAAGGTTTGCCGTGCTCTTTGACTGCCAATCTTGAAGACTCCTGGTATTGTGTCAAGGTGAATGCAATAATCCTGTTCAATCGCTCTGCCACAGCTTGAGGTGAAGCGAATTGTTCGTTGAAGCTTCCAGATCCGTGGTAAGCCTCGCTGTCATACAAAGGATCATCCTCGGTGATCTCTGCGATCGCAGCGTCAAACTTCTCGACAGGAACATCAGTATCGTTGACTTTGAGCAGAACGGCTTCGACAAGAGCAACATTGCGGGCAACGCTCCTCTTCCATCTGTGTTGGCCGTCCTCCCTGGGAGTAGCCAAACCATCTCCATGTGCACTCTCGTTCGCCAGACCTTCACCCAACAACACGCCCAACGCATTAGCATTGCGGAGCCTCAACTTCTTCAACGCCGCCTGTTTCCTCCTCACCTCGCTCCTCACCCTCACGACAGGGCTGAGCGCCCTCTTCTGCACCTCTTTCACACTCCGCTCCCTGACAACCTGCTTGACCAACCCATAAAACCTCCCCCACTGCTCCGTCGCCGTCTCCCTCGCATCCCTCCCAGCACCCGAAACCGTAAACCTCTCACTCCTCTTCTTGACATCCTCCCAAACCGCCAGTCCCCACTCCCAAATCCGCTCCGGCGAGCTCTGCACACCATACACAGCCGTCCACTGCCGTGAACCCAACACCTCGTCCCAATACCACACATCGTCAGCCAGCGCCACAGTCTCATCCAGCACGCTCTGCAGCGCAAGCCCGTACACCTGTGTTGTAGCTTTGGAGACCACCAGCCATTCAAGCTCTTTCTCTGCGGCTAGCTCTTTGCTCCTCATGGCCGATGTGCTCACGGAGGATTCCGCCCCATCGCTTTTCTTCTCTGCGCCTACGGCGGCAAGCGCTCCTCTGATAACGGCTGGCTTCGCCAATGTAGCGCTGCGATGCGCCGCGCCGGTCGAAAGCGTGCGGATGGCGGCTTGTAGACCTAGCAAGCGCGGTGAGAGCTCGGAGATACTGTCTTGTGTCGATGCTGCGTCTTCGTTCTCTTCGTCGTAGTCTTCGGATGATAGACTGGTGATTTGCGCGGAGGGCAGGCTGGCGCTTGAGAGTTGTAGGCGGTCGAGCTGGGCGTCGATGCGCGCGCAGTGGTCTGTGATGAAACTCATTGTATGAGTCTAATGCGCAAATATGATTGTCGGTCCAGGCTGCTGTAGAACTTGTTCCTAGAGTCGAAGAGAGAAGCGACTCCCTGGTATGCTCCTCAAGGCGGCAAATGCAAACAAGAGTAGTGGTCTTTCCCTCTCTCTTTCTTCTGACTTAATGATGATGATAGAAAGTCGTGACAAATTGATGCGTGACTATGTCTCTGAAAACTTCAAAAACGCCATGCCATCTGAATGCCGGTCATTTAGTCGTAAGTGAGATGAAAGAGGCGTTTATTTGTTCAGTGTGGGCGCTTCGGGCTGCCGTTGGTGATGTTCGAGAGCTCGAAGGATGACGTCTGCGAGCCCAGCTTTCTGGTTGCCATCTGACGGTTCGCATCGCGGGAACCGTGTTTCAATCTCCTACTAGCACTTTACATTCACATATACTGTACCATACATGTACAGATTATAATATGTTAGATAAAGACAGTCTTATATTCCACAAGATTTGTCGCCCCACGGCGAGATCCAGACTATCTGACTTGATCTGCAAGTTCAGGGGCTGTCGAGACGGGAGAGGCAAGTAAGGTAACAATGAACGAATGATCTCAATTAGACGATGCGATTCTGCATCTTTGGAATTTATATGTTTTAATCACACAGAGACAGAGTGGCCAATCCCGACCATCCCCTCCCAGCGACCGTCCTTGGTCGACCATCACAGAAACTCCACGCAAATGCAAAGACCAAGTAACCAAATCCAGCACTCAGGAGCTGAGTTTGGTCATGTATTACAGCGTCAGAACCACCGGACCGACACGAAGCGCTATCCTCGCAAGTCGCGCAGTTGGAAACACTCGGTGAACCGCAGAAGACATAGCTCGCTTACGCAGCCTTCTTCGCCTTGAGAGCCTTGCGCTCGCGTCTCCTCTTGGCAGCCTCAGGACCGCTCTCAGTGTCAAGGAGCCAGTCCCACCAGGTGAAAGAGCTAGAGTAGTTGCCGATGAACTTCTCGTGGTGGACATCGTGGTGGTGAGCACCGGCCCAGAGAGGGAAGAAGTGGTGGAGCGACCAGGGGAACTCGTAGCCGGAGTGCGAGTCGATAGCCTGGAAGACACGGAGAACAATCCAGACGTACATGGTCAAGATGTGAAGGTCCTTGGTAATAGCGCACCACAGGATGGGGCTGCCGACCGTGCCGAGACCGAGTACCATGACTTCAATGGGCGATGCGTATTCTGCTGCCATACCGAAGGGTGCGGAGTATTGGTGGTGGATCTTGTGGATGTTCTTGTACAACGGGCCCCAGTGCATGGCGCGGTGGGTCCAGTAGTGCCAGGCGTCTTCGAGAACGAAGAAGATCGCGATCTGGTAGGCCATGGTGAGGATAGATGGGAAGGGAGCGGAAGTCTCGAGACCGAAATATTGCGCCATGGGGTGGAAGAACCAGATCTGAGGGAGTTCGACGGTGAAGTGAGAAATGAGGACGAGCTTTGCGCACTCCCACTGCTCCTTTGCGGTAGGAATCTTTTGCTGTGAGGATATTCATGTCAGCGCGATGTTCCTTCTGCTCCTGGCTCTTCTCCGTGGACACGACTTACGCCTTGAATTTTGTATTTATTGAAGTATGGGATCATGCCGATGATGATCCAGGGCAGACTGCGGCCGAAGTAGACGGCCTCGTGCATGACGAAGCTCATGATACCGGTGGCAAGCGCATCGTTACCGATGTATGCGTACCACGCAGTCCACATGCGCTCGAGGTAGTTGAGGTGGACATTGTACTTTGACACCTCGTCGAAGTTATTCCAGTAGGTGTCTGTGGTGTGCGGGAGCATGGCATCCGCGATGGAGTTGTAGGTGACATTGTTGCTAAAGCGGCGGTCAGCGTGTGGTCAACCAATGGCTCCGTGATGTTGACGGGAGGCGGATGTTGTCGAAGGGGGTGGTGGCGTACAAGTAGTTGTCCATTCCGTAGGGGAGGGCCATTGTGTACTGTACTCGGGATGGCCGATATATGCGCCGAGTGTATGTGTGTCTGAAGTCGTGCCTCTTCCTTGAGAAAAAGTAGTGGTCGACGAGGGGCAGAGAGCGCAACGGCGGAAAATAAGGCAATTTGGGTTATTCAAATCGTACGAGCCGATCTCCTAGTCAGGGACCAACGGGTCCTTTGATTGCCACCAGACGCCACTACTGTGGCGCAACTGACCCGGCAACTCGAGCGTCCGTGTCCACCACGATTCACCGCTTTTGCAAACGCCGTCTCTCAAGGTTTCCAATTGCCATGGCCGTCAATTTTTGAGGATCACGTGAGATGAGTTCGTCGTGTGAATGTGTAGGTGAAGACTACACCATACATAGAAGACGTACACCTCTTGAAACCCTTGCAGACAGCTATCAGCCACACCTTAGCCCGTCGTACGATCTTCAGGTTCACGATCGAAATCTGGAGGTCCACCAAATTTCCATGATCAAATCACATCCTGGTCGCCACTCTCGTAGGCAACGTCCGATCTCTCCGGCGCTCGCCTCGATAGCAGGAGTTAATGCACACAGTGGTCGCCATTGAGACTACGCATAGCATCTCACTGGCGACGAGCATGCTACAGTTGCCGTACCTGATAGTGGTAGCATATACAGTGCTGAGGTACCGAGTTGCATCCTTCGAAAGTATATCCAACACCGTCTCAGCGGTCGTCGATCATCCTCAGTACCATCTATCCAACCGAAGCAGCATACATGTAAACGCATAGACCTACGGGAACACTTTACAACATCACAAGCAAAAAGACAAACCTGGAATCAAGTACATTCGCGAGAGCTCAACACAAAGAAACCCACCCATCCATTAACATCACCTATCATTATGTACCTCATGCAACCCCATTCCCTCCTCCCAACCGAACCTATCCCATCACCCCCCAGCACAAAAGATCGAATCAACGCAAGCACAAAAAATACGCAACAAAATGATCGTATGTCGTCCCTTCGTTGCTACTCTAAAAAAGAAGAACAGGAACAAATGATGACCCCTTCGCTCCGCACCATCTAGACCAACCAAATCAACATGAATCCTCGTCCCTCTGTCCCTCTGCACGCAGACCCGAATGTCAGAAAGAAGAAAGCAAATGGAAAAAGAATGGAAAAAAGCAAGGACTTTTTCCTCCGAAATGAATTCCACACAAGCTCACACCCACACTACAGCTCTTCTTCGACCAGCTGAGTGTGCATGTGCGTATGCATGCTACCGCTACCAACCCCATCGTGCCCGCTATACCACTCTCGCTCGCCCCGAACAATAAGAAGAGAAGAAAAAGACGAAACGAGAGAGTGCCAGATCAGCATTCCTGACAGCAAGAAACTTCTCCCAAGTGAAAGGCCAAGCACAATTTTGCTTTGTACGGTTAGTTATGATACCCATTCTTCCCAGTTTTTTGCTTGCTCGCTTTCATCAGAAAAACACAAAAAATCGTCGTCAAGTCATTCGGGCAACATTCATCTTCCCTCACCTCACCTTCTTGACCTCAGTCGCCCAGCCGTCAATACCCTCACCCTTGCTGCCGACTTGGATGTCGAGTTTGCCCTTGCCTTCCATACCCCTCGTGCCCTCCATGAACGGGTGATTGGACATACCGCCGGCGTTAGCGCGCTCGGCAGGCATCAGCTCGAGCATAGGGAGCAGGAAGTCGCCGATGCGGCGCGCTTCCTCGACGCCAAAGTGGTACTTCTCACGCAGGACGTCGGGAAGGGCCCAGTGGCGCAGGCGGTGGATGTTGCGGAGCTCGCCTTTGCGGTTGAAGATTTCTTGCGACCATTTGCCGCTGATGCACAGCGATTTGGGGAAGGTGCCCAGCAGCTCGATGATCTGTGCTATGTGATCGTCGTCTTTGCCGTACTTTGTGCCAGATTGAGGGTCGAAGAGGTAGTCGCCTGTGATAAGTTCGAAGGTCTGAGAAATGTTGTTAGCATGCTCTCTTGTGGACTTTCATGACAGAGCTCTCAAAGCTGACTCACCATAGCAGCCATACTCCAGACGTCTGTACTAGCACCCCACTTCGCCCCAAGGATTACTTCAGGCGAACGGTATTGTCTCGTCTGGATATCGTTTGTGAAGTGGTGTCCAACCCAGCATGCATTACCCAAATCGGCGATTTTGACGGAAATGATATCAATGCCTTCGGTCTCGTCTTTCTCGAACTCTTCTGATGGCTGCACGTGTGCAGTCTTGCCTAGGTCCATTCCGGAAACGTTATTGGCGAGGATTTCGCTGGGAAGAATAGTTAGCATTGGAACATCATAAAAGGAACATCACACTTGTCATAGATACACTTACGCAGTCTTCTCGCGTTCTTTGTTGGGGTCGACCTCGCCCTCGCCTGGCTTGATGCCAAGGCTTTCGAGCATTGATTTGGTCTGACCAGTAGATCCTACAGCACCACTCATGTGAGCACCGTCCGTTCCCGATGGCGAAGCGCCCGTGATTGAATCGGTACCTTTGTTACTGTCATTCACGACCTGGTTAAGACTTTGCGTGCTGCCGGGGAAGTTTGAAAGGTCGTTTGGCGAGAAGTTGGCGTTGAGCGGGCTGGGTAAAGGTTGACTGCCAGTGATGAGGGTGCGTCGTCTCCTGCGGCCGTTGCGGTGATCTGCCTTTTCTCGTTCCTCCTCTTTCACGTATGTCTTGACAATTTGCTCCACGTCACCGATCTCGATAAGAACGTTCTCGGGCTTCAGGTCGGTGTGAATAATGCCGCATTCGCGGTGTAGGTAATCCAGACCGAGTAGTACCTGCTTTGTTATTTGCTTGACTAGCGGCATGGGGATACCACGGTGGTTCCATCGCTTGATCAGACCAAGCAAGTTCTCTCCCAACACTTCGAATACCATGCATACGTGCATGCCGTGAGGGCCCTTGTGGTTGAAGGAATCCAGCAGGCTCACGACGTGTGCCCGACCAGGGTGGGTCTTGTTGGCATCCACCACCTTGTTCAGCAGTTTGATCTCGTCAAGCGCAGTCTCGGTGTAGTGGGCAGCCGAGCGGACGACCTTCAGCGCGACGTGCTTGCCGGTGTCGTTGTCCTTGGACAGCCATACTGTCGAGAAATGTCCCCAGCCCAGCTTCCTCACGATTGTGTATTTTCCATCCTTGTACTGTTCGCCAACCTGCACGGGGTGGTAGCCGCCCTTGCAGTAATCTTCCGAGTCTTCCTCGTCGTTTGTGTTTTCGGTCGCATCGTCCTCTGAGGACTCGGAGTCGTCGGGTGAGTGTGAGATTTGACCGCCGTACTGTGCTGCTTTTTGGTGGTCCAGCGGGCTCGACGCGCTGGTGCCGGTGGGAGTCAGCATGGTTTTCTTCGCGGCGCGCATGGTGGACGTAAAACAGTCAGGCAGCTTGCAGGGCGGGCAGTAATGTGCGAGGGGTGGCGTGGCGGGCGGCGGGGTGCAGTGTCTCAAGTGGCTGAGCGAGCAAGCAAGCGGTCGATTGCCAGCCCAGCGTGCGCGCGTTGGTGGGACTTGCGCTTGCTTGCCACAGCCGCATGCACGGTGGGGTGGGTGAATGAGAAGAAAGGGAAGGCGCGAAAAGACAAGTGAAGTGAATATACAGAAGCAAAGACTCACCTATACGGGTTGCCTCCCTTGGCGGCCTGCTGCTCGGTGGTGATGATGGGCTTCAGGTCTGTCTTGCGCTTCTTGCCGCTGCCGTTGGAGGTCGAGGATGCGGCGCTTGCGACCTTCTTGGCCTTTTCAATCGCAGCCTTCTTAATACCGTCGGAGCCATTCATGATGCTGCAGCTGGATGGAGTGAGGAGAGGGTGATTATAGCGTGGTGGGCGTGATACAGGCGTGGTCTCGCCGGGATACCGGGGTCTTCGCGCGTGGATGCTGCTGCTGGGAGGTGATTCTGATTATCGGGGCGTGGTGGTGGTGGTTCAGCGGGCGCATGTATCCAGTGGCTGCGGGATGACGTCTATGCAGGTGGGCGGGTGGCAGGGCTTCGGTGGTGTCAGGCAGGCTGGCAGACAGGCAGGCAGTAGTAGGGCGGAGGAGGGAGGGATGGAGGGAGCGGTGAGCGGTGAGCGGGTCAGAGGGGAGGGCGAGTGTGGGCGTGGTGGTGGTGCTTGGTGCTTGGAGTAATGTGGGATGGGCCTCTCGCGCGGGTGGAGTGTTCGCGCGGCCGTTATGGACGACGGCTTGAGGCTCGGTCGGTGGGGCGAAAGTTGGGCGTTGCCAGCTTCCTTGTTTTGCTGGAAGGCACTATGTACTGTGCTGCTGCTGGGAGGCACTGGAAATACAGAATAGGTACAGATATGATGATGCAGAATACAGTTCAATCACACATGTGAAGGTGGAACATACTGCCGTCTGTGAATGGCATGCGCATACCCGCCTCCACCCCATCGACACCGAGCTCGTCTACCTTAGCTAGTAGCTACCTGCCTTATCCATCACATCGCACGCCACGAGTGAGGTGTTCCCGTCAGCCTGCCACTACCGCGCTCGAGACTCTTCCATCACCCACAACTGCCTCAATCCCGGCGCCACACACAGCCAGCTAGATGAATCGCTGCAAGGTACATGTACGTCTGTACCTCGTCCGACAACGCCTCCGCCTTTGTTTCTCCCATGCAACCTCCTCGTCGCAACGCAGGTACACTACGACAACATCGCACAAGCCTGCCTCCCCATCCTGATGATCGACGATCCACCGCCTTAAGCCTCAACGCTGCTAGTCTGTCGCCAAAGCATATGACCATGTCAGCCCGTCGCCAAAGCATACTTTCAACCGTCAAACAGCTGAGCTACGCTATATTGATGTGATAGCCAGAGGGAGGCTAGCGGCACCGTCAGCGCTAGGGAATTGCTTAACGACAGCCACAGGTAAGCAGCTAATCAAAAGAGCAGTAAAAAGCTCAGCCTTGTGTTCCTGACGTATGAGCTCGCAAGTGTTGGCCATGCATTACACCATTTGCGATCAGTAGTCGTAGCCACGCCAAATCTCATTGCATGAACACGGGCAGCACCCACGATCATCTCGCTGAGATGGCCGAAGCAAATTTCTGCTGGTCTTGCCTGTACGTATGAAAGTCAGCAAACAGATATATCATGAAACATGTTTTCGCCAGTCGGAGCAACTTACTTGTCCATCTGCAACAGCATTCCCAGCACAGGCACCAACTGCATCTGGTGTTTCTTCTCCGGCGTCTCCAAGAACTGCAGCAGCACATTCTTCAAGTAGACAAAGTCGATCTCGCCAGTGCCCCTGCCTCCGTTCAAAGAACTGGGCGTGGGACTGGTGACCCTGCTCGACTCAACAGACGATCGAGCAGAAGTCTGCATGCTGCCGCCTTGGGGTCTTGGTCTGCTAGTTGCAGTCTGCAAAGCGCGCATCTCTTCAGCCATGGCCTTGGAAGACTTTTGCAGCTTCTCCAATCGTGCCTCGCGCTCGGCAATAGTCTGGCGCAGTTCCTGCTTCTCACGCTCGACTTCGCGAGACTGCTTCTCACCTTCGTCGAGAGCGTCACGCAACTGTGCCATTGCTGCACGCACCTCGCTGACTTCCTCTTGCGCTTGAGCAGCGCGTTGCTCGAGCTGTGATTGCTTCGTCTTGAATTCTTGCTCGCGCGTCTCAGCTTCGGCGCGTGCCTCTGAAGCCCGGCCAGCGTCAAGCTCGGCGTCACGTAGCCTGTTCTTGAGATCCTCGAGCTCGCGTGCCTTGCGGCGGCCGATGCTGCTCGCTTCATCTTCAGCGCGATCACGCTCTTCGATGGCAAGGTCCATACGTTCGCGCATCTCCTTGACACGGCTTTCAGCACGGCTCTCAACATCAGCTAACAGGCGGCGCATGGCATCGCCTTCTCTGCTACGTTCGGAGAGCAGACGGCGTGCATCGGCGAGCTCTTCGTCCAAGCTCTCGCAGCGCTCACGCACTTCCTTCATCTGGGTTGAAAGCTCGCGAGACTGGTCTTGCATGCTAGCCACAAGGCTTTGTGCACTCTCGTGTTCGACCTTCTTCAGCGAGATCTCCTCGCGGAGACTGTCTGCCTCATCGCCGAGCTTGTTAGCCTGCTTCTCCATGTCTTCGAGTGAAGTCTTCGACGCCTTGGCATCTTGGTGGGCCTTGTCGAGCTGTTGCTGCAGCTTCTCGCATGCCTCAATGGCTTCGTTGCGAGTGCGCTCGTTGGCTTCGAGGTCCTTGCGTGCCCGCTCATAGCTGTCTTCAAGCGCCGAACCACGCTCATCGCTCTTCTTCGTCTGGTCCTTGAGCTTGGTAATCTCGCTGTCCTTCTCAGCAGCTTGGCTCTTGTGCTCTGCAATCTCAGATCGCAAGTCTTTGGCCTTCGACTCAAGCTTCTTGACACTGCTGTTTGACTTCTCGAGATCCGCTTTGACAGTCTTAAGCTCCGCAGACTCCTCGCGAAGTTTCTTCAGTTCCGGCTGAACCTTGTTCAGATGCTCCTTCAAGTCAGTCAGGTCCTTGAAGCGCGTTTGGGCAAGCTCGTTTGCCGCTGCGAGGTCGGTGTCGAGAGCAGATGAGCGGCTCTTCAGCTCTTCAAATTCTTTGGTGAGAGCCTTGTGCTTCGAGTCTAGCTCTGCACTAGATGTGGTGTGCTGTGCCTTGAGATCCTCGACGGTCTTCTCGGCCTCGCTGTGCACAAGTCGCAAGCGCTCGCACTCTTCCTCTGCTGCCTTGAGCTTCTCTTTCGTTTGAAGAAGTTCCTCTGCTGAAGCAGTGTGGGTGTTCTCTTGACTGCTCTTGAGCTCTGCTATCTCGGTCTCGAGTTCTGAGCAGCGTTTCGAAAGCTCTTCGCGCTGGGCTTCCGCGTCCTTAACGCTCTTTCCGGACTTGTCGCTCGCGAGCTGAAGCGCATCAAACTCATCCTGCAGCTTCTTCTTCGCATCCGTCATGACTTTCAGTTCATGCTTGGCATCGGTCGCTTGCTTGCCGAGTTCCAAAAGCTCGTCCTTGCCCTCTTCAGCCGCGGCCTGGAGGTCGGGAATCTCGCGAATCTTCTCGTTCAAATCCTCGATCACATTGTTCTTGCGCTCGATCTCGACCTGCAGCCCTTGGATGGTCTCATCGCGTGCCTGGATGACGTAGATGTGGTTCTTGATCTCCTGGTCGCGTTCGAGAATGGCCTCCTCGTGATGCGCAATCGTGGCATCCTTCTCACTCTCATCCATGCCCTCGCGGTTCTTCGCCAATTCGGCCATCATAGGGGCAAGCTTCTCAGCGAGTGTTTGCGAGTTGGTGTCTGCGAGGATCTCTTGCGCTCTGCTTGGCTCAGCCACGAGTTCTTCCAGAGTAGGCTGCGAAGCCGTCGAAGTGGCGGGCTGCTCAGGTGCAGTCTCAGGTGCACCTTCAGTGGCAGCCTTCTTCTTGGCCTTGGACTTTTTCTTCTTTTTCTTCTTCGCATCAGCAGCTCCTGTCTCCCCGCCCTCAGCTGTGGGCGTACTGGCCCCAGTTGGCTGAGTAGACTCAACCGCCTCGGTGCCTTCGGGTGCGTCCTGGGTTTGAAGCGTACTGACAGAGTCAGCAGGGGTCTTGCCTTCTTTGGACGGGGTTTCGCACTTTCCGCAGTCCAGAATCATTTTGTAGGCAGCATCACGTTCCGCAGTAGCACGCGTGAGCTGGCTTTTCAAGCTCGCCACCGCGGACTCATGACCCTTCTTGCTGCCCGCAAGTTTCTCCAACTTGTCTCTAGCTTCCACTGCCATCTTCAACTCGCTCTCGTAGGTCTGAGCGCGAGACACGGCGCTTTCCTCTGATGTGCGGAGACGGTGGGCGATCTCTTGCGAGGAACTTGCCTCGGACTCTAGAAGCTTGATCTGTAGGTTCAAGTCGTTGACTTGGCGCTCGATCGACTGCTTCAAATCGTCGCTTTCCTTGAGCTGACCGCGCTGTTTCTCGATGACCTCTTGGTATGTCTTCATTCGCTTTTGATCCTGCTCGCTACTTTGCTTGCCGGACTTGGCATTCTTCTCGTGCTCTGACTGGAACTTCTGCAGCTTTTCCTCTACAGTCTTAGCCTTCTGCTCGAGCTCGCTGGCCTTGTCGGCAGCACTTTGCTTGAAATCAGCGAACTCTTGCTGCGTAGTCTCAAGTTGCTTCTTCAACGCGGCTTCCGCATCTGCGAGGGTGCTATGAGCTTGCTGCTGTTCTTCGTTTCCAGCATCGCGAGATCTTCTCAGCTCAGTGACTTGCTTCTTGGCTTCCTCGAGCTCGGTTCGCAGGGTCTCGGTCTCGCGTTCGCGATGGCCGATCTTGTTCTTCATGGCGTCCAGGTCGAGGCGCGTATTGTCGACATCCTTGCGAAGAGTGGCGTTCTCAGTCTCGAGCTCGTTGATGTATTCGCGCTGCTGCTTGATCTCCTCTTCGTTCTTCTTGACTTGAGATTCAAGGTCATTGTCGTAGTCGAAGAACGTGTCATTCTTGTCCCCTTCTGATTCAGGCTTTTTCTCCGCAACGGCTTGTGTAGGCGGAAGAGCCTTCTCGTTCACAGAGTCGGCTCCCAGAGGATCAGAGCTCGATGTGTCGTCCTGCTTCGCTTCGCTCTTTGCCTTCGCCTGTTCTTCGCGCTCTTTGCGTAGCCCAGCAGCATCGTCGAAAGCCTCCTTAGCCTTCTTCTCTGCCTCTTCAAGCTTGACCTTCAACTCATCCCGCTCTTTCACAGTGTCTCTGTGCTCGCCCGTGATTCTCTTGAGCTCTTGCATAACCATCTCGCTCTGCAAGCTGCGCTGATTCAAAAACTCGACGAGCGCACCAGGATCGCTGACATTCGCAAGCGGCGTGTGTTCCCGCAACGTCGCTTCGAAAGTCTCGGTCTGCGAGACACGAGCATGGGCGGCGCGGTAATTGCGTAGGAGTTCTAGAGAAAGCGCATTCTGTGAGTAAAACAAAAGGTGCCAATCGCGGTGTAGGGCAGTTTGGCGCAGCATACCTTTGTACTTGGCAGTCAAGTTCTCCAATCGAGCTAGCTTTTGCTGGACTGCTTCTGGCAGCTCGTCGTCAGCCTTGCTTTTCTCTTTACCTTTGTCGCTCCCTGCAGCAGCGGCTGTCTCCTCTTTCTTCTCATTCTGCTCGCCATCTTTGCGCTCTGCGTCTTCTCCTTCCGGCGCAGGGGGGTTGGGGGTAGCTGTTCGCGAGATGTCCGATCCGTCGTCTCCGATCACGAAATCCTCTGGGTCTGGCGCTTTCGCAATGGCACCATCGCCTTCAGGCACCCTCAAGCGGCTTCCTGCCCTCTTTGCCGGAGAATCCGTCCTCCCACTCCCTCTCCGTGCTCCAGCATTGCTCGAGGATCGCTTAGGGGCGCCGGCAGCGCCTGGTTGGCCCGTTTGTCGCGCTTGCTCTTCGGCGATCTTGCTGTCGAGGAAAGTGTCGATATTGAAGTTTTTGATTCGCTGCGAGGACAACTCAGTTGCTGCTGTGACCAGAGTGTATGCGCCGCTCCGTCGTGGATTTCTTGTCGCCAGACAGGACTCACCTGAAACATGTTCGCGTCTCGTCGTGTCTAGTTGTACAAAATGCAGGGCGATCGCATTACAAGGTCGTCAAAGATATTATTACAAGCATAACAGGCGTGTCTGTTTAACGCAATGGTATCGTACCCAAGGCAGCGGGAGTGAAGGTACACTGGGCTGATCTGACGTTCGGTTCGAGTTGCAACAAAGGTGCAGACCCTAACCCTCGAGTTATTACGTCGTTGTTCGCTGTGTAAATTTTATGCTGAGTCGAACGTTCGATTGGACGGATATTGTTCTAAGAGATATCTTCTTACATCACACAAATCACAATCATGCCTTCGGAACTCGAGGAGGTGAGTAGGGAGTGACTTGACTATATTTGAACAGCATACTGACAAGAATCTAGCTCGTTGAGTTCCTTCACCATGGCAACACCGAGATTCGCCAGATCGGTACAGATATTTTACAACGTGAACGAATATGGACAATCGTCTGACAAAATCGACAGCCGCCGAGAACCTGGTTGGATTCAGTACTGCTCAGCCGAGTTTATTCAAGCGCAACACGCTCGAGCCCATCGCGGATCTCAAGCTGTTGATCAAGGATTATACCGCCATCGCCAAGAACGCCCTCACAATGTTGATCAATTTGACGGACGATGAAGAGATCGTCAAGAACTGCGTTGACGATGAGGTCTTCCTGGAAAACCTTCTCAAGCGAGTTACCGTAAGAACGCCAGCCTTCGATGAATCGGTTCTCGAAAACGCTTTGCCACACAGCCACTGACAAGAAATACAGGACCCCAAAGACGCCAACTGCAACCTCCACTGCATGCTACTGGCCAACCTGGCAAAGTCTGACTCCATCACCAAGCTCCTAACATGGAAGCGTAACCCTCTGCAGGGTCTCTCCACATCACCCTTTGCCATCGATCAGCTCCTTGACTGCTTCGTCAAGGGTGCTGCGGGTGCTTACAATCCCAAGGCAGACTACGATTACCTCTCATATCTCTTTGCCGATCTTGCAAAGCACGAGCAAGGCCGAGCTCACTTCCTCGCACCACGCGAAGAAGATGGCAACGTTGTGCCACTCACCAAGTTGCTGGTCTTCACCGAGCACAAGTCGACCATCCGTCGTCGTGGCGTTGCCAACACCATTAAGAACTGTGCTTTCGATACCCCGGCTCACCCTAAACTGCTCGCGTCCGACGAGGACCAAGGAGCGAATTTGCTACCGTACCTGCTGTTGCCTTTGATGGGCAGCGAGGAGTACGCTGACGAGGACACCGAGGGCATGCTCGACGAGTGCCAGCTTCTCGACCCCGACAAGGCTCGCGAGCCACAGGACGACATCATCGTCACACACTTGGAGACTCTCCTGTTGTTGACTACCACACGTGAGGCTAGAGATCGCTTCAGAGAGATCAAGCTGTACCCAATCCTGAGGGAGCTCGATACTCACAGCGATAACCAGGACGTCAAGGTGAACACAGATCGCATTGTGCAGGTCATCATGCGCGGCGAGGAAGGCGAGGAGAGGGAAGACGAGAGCAAGATGAAGCAGATTGCTGCTGGCAACCCTGAAGATGAGGAGGAGCAGATGATTGAGGTCGCGTAGATGTAGACCGAGATGATTATGCCATTGCTATGAACACGAGATCCGGCACAAGTGATGCAGTTGATGTACGGAATCTCGCTTCTGATTGTTGGTCCAAGGCCCAAAGTATGCGGCTCAGTCCTTCCTCGAGCGCTGGCTTTGCCACCGAGAAAACCAGTCTGAACCACCCAGGCTGCTCTGCTCCGAAAGGGCTCCCAGGAGCAACGAAGACCTTGACTTCCAAGAACGCTCGTGTAATCTCCGCTTCAACGTTCGTGGCGGCATCTGGTCTATGTCTAGCACGGTACGCATCTCCAAAGTTCAGCCAAAGAAAGAACCCTGCATTTACTCCTCCTTCAAACTCAATGCCATGCTCCGCCGCCCAATGCGTGACAATTCGGTAATGCTCCGCAAGTCTGCGTCGATTCTCGAGCAAGTAGGCGTCTACCCATGCTTTGTCTTCGAGTAGGTTGCAAGCAATGTGATCCGACACAGATGAGATCGAACTGTAGATGGCACCTTGGAGGAGAGAAGCACGCAAGGTAGGGTTGTGTGGTGAGACGATCGCACCTACGCGAAAGCCGTTGGCGCCGAAGTCTTTGGACATGCCCCATACCACATGGACGAGCGACGGATCGATGATGTCGTTGGTCGCAAGCGATAGGCACGACTCGAAAGGTGCACTTGCTGGATTTCCCTCAGTCTCTTCGGACCATACCGATAAAGCATAGATCTCGTCTGAGACGAGATGGATACGGTGGCGTTGGCAGAGGCGCAGTAGTCCGATTAGAGTCCCTTTTGGATAGCAGCGGCCGAGCGGGTTGTGTGGGTTGCAGAGCAGTAGGCCCGCGATCTTCTGACCACTTGCTTCCGCTTTGCTGATAGCTTGCTCGTATGCATCAATATTTCCAAAAGGATTCGAGTCTCCGAAGTCGACCGGAACGACCTTTGCGCCTGCGCGGAGGCTTGGGTCCATGTTGAGTCTTGTGTAATACGGCCGGCCCAGAAGGAAGCCTTCGCCAGGGTTGGCTAACGCCCATGCCAGCTGCTCCAGCGCAGAGCTGCAACCATTAGTAACGAGGATGTGATCCGATTCAAGGGGTGTCACTGGATTCAGGTATTGGTTGAGCAAGCGGGAAATGGCTGTCTTAAGGCGTCGCGACCCGGTAAAGCCGTCGCCGTAGGTACAGGCATTTTCGGGCAATGCAAATTCTTGTTGGACATGTTGCCGTAGTCTGTCGTGCATGAGGGAGTTTTCAGCTAGACCTAAGCTGACATAGCCAGAAGGATTATCTCGAGCATGCAATGGATCTTGAAGGACTTCCGATATGATAGAGGAGTTGCTTGGTTGGGCTGCGAGCGTTGCCCTGAAAGATAGAGCCATATCGAAGAGCAGTTTGCTGTTCTTGTCGTTCTAGTCAAATCTCAAAAACATTGTCAAGTGTGGATGGGAGAGCAGTCAAGTACCAACATGTATAATCTCTAGCACGAACTAAGAAGCCAGACACCACTGGATTATGTGTCGGATCAGCATTGGCGTGCATCAGAAACAAAGCGGAGCAGATGGACACGACCTATGGGTCGATAGACGGTGTCAACACTACCAACGTGCTTTTTATCCGTTCGCTGATCATGTGTAGCGAACCTACATGTGCGAATCTCGTCGCAACCCTAGTCATGCTGTCAACCCTAAGTCGCAATGTCCACGCAGTCGCGATTTCCGCGCACGTGTCCATCGAAGCAACGAGACCTATGACGCCCCAAAGACACTACACGTACAGGACACACATGACTCCACAGGCACACTTCCAGGTTCTTCGGCCGGTGAGAATACATTACTCAAAACGGGAAATGGTCGAACGTGTTACCCCACCGGGACGTCTCTGTGTACTCCGACAAGTCTTCACCGCAGACACCCTTATCGCCACTATGCCTTTGGTTGTGGATCTGCAGCCACGGCGCTTATATGTGATCCTTTGGCGGGTTGTATCTATTGACCAGCCGTTGACAGCAGGATGGCTGCTATGATGCATGTATCGCGCAGCAAGTCACTGTCCAGGCATATTCTGGACCTGGCCCGATGGTACAGCGACACGCGTGCTCGTGCAGCTGGACTTGCTACAGGCCAGAGGTGTATGCAGGACTTACAGTGTGACTTGATACTCATAGCTCATGGATATCCCCTCAGATGTCGTACCTTCTAGTTGCATGGTGGCGCTCCAATGGCGGACGATGGCGGCACAATAGAATGCAGCAGCTGAGCTGCTTGTCCTGCCACCGCTGCATTGCATCACGCTGCAAACTGCAGTGTACAAGGGTGCCATCCCGCCAGGAGCTCCTATACATCGCATTTGTACCGTTGCCTTGTTTTCTGCTCGGTTCTCGAATTATCCCAGACAAGGCTTTGGGAACCCAAGTATTAGAGCAGATCCATCCGCTACCACTCAGAATTCTGTATGTCTCCTCGCTTTCGTGATAACACACATCCAAGATTCTTTTACGTCCAAAAACACGTTGCTACTCGGACTCGCAGGACCCTTGCTACATCATGTCTGAAAAGATCACATCAACGGCGGAGTTCAGCGCAATCTGGAAAGCAGCACTCAAGGAGTTTCATGCGAACACTAGTATCAGTTTGGCCAATGAAGATGGGCTGCTCCACTTGCAAAATGTAGATGGGCTGCTTGAGTACCTCACCAAGGAGCATGCTCAATACGATGAGGATTCGGCGAGCTCAAAGTTTACCAGTGTCATCAAGAGCACTCTTGGACCTCTGAACTTCCTTCTTGGTACGGGAGGTAAGGTGGCAGGTGATGTGAGTCAATCGTCGCATGCTTGTCTGTTTTGGGCATTACTGATCTTCGCAGATGTTTCCTGGTGGTTCGCAAGTCTTGTCAGCGCTCAGCATCTTTGTCGAGGCAAGTCCAAAATCGCAAGGTATTTGACCTGCCTGAATTTATCTCATCGCTTCGCCAGGCAGGAAGAGCTGTCACCGAGTCTTTTGAAGCTGTGGCTAAGCTCTTCACGAGAATCGAGAACTTCGCCTCCCGGATGAGAACAGTCAGTGAAGAGGGCATACCACCTGGACTCATTCCAATTTACCAGACCATGCTGGTCAGTCTGCTCAACATTTGTGGACTGAGCATAAAGATCACTTCAAGATATCTAGTGGCTGAAGGAAAGGTACACAGCAGTTCTCTGATCCTAATCGTTTTCGCTACTCGCTGACACCGCAAGACTGGAAAGAAATCACATAGACAGAATTTCCTCAGAAAAATACGAGCCCCCTACGCGAATGTGGCGGAGTACGTCAAACAGCTCATCGGTGGCAACATCGAGATCAACGATGCTGTCGCAAACCTCAATGATCTGGTGGTGTTTGAAACATCCATGATGCAGGCGAGTACATTAACGGAGGTGATGCGGATAAAAGCATTCACGATGAATATCCAAGGCCTTACCATAGAGCTGGGCAAGACGATGTCCAAGTCGCAATCTGAGTCAAACTTTCGCCTGTCCTACATCCAGCAGTCGCAGGACAGGATGGAAGAAAAAATAATCGACTTCAAGAAGGCGCAGAGCCAAACCAACGCGAAACTTGACTCGATGGTTGGTACGATCGCCGAAAGGGTTGGGCGTATGATGAGCAGCGGAATAGGCAGGCAGCAGAACGAAACCCAGGAGACAAAAACTTCAGTTTCGAAAGAACTGAAACGTTGGGAGAAGTTGGCAGCAGCACTCGACGTGGAAGGGGCAAAAGAATTGAACAAAGCATTCTACGAGCGGATCCGACAGGAACGCGTGAGGGGTACGACGGACTGGATCCTGGAGGACACTACTGTGAAGAGTTGGATTCAAGGTGAGATCCCATTTGTTGTGATGAGTGGCGCCACTGGGAATGGTAAGACTTTTACCGCAAGTCGCGTCGTTGAGCAGCTCATCACTAGTAAGGCAAATTCTAGCGATCCCGACAAGGCAGTGGCTTATTTCTTCTGCCGAAGGGGACCGTATGAGAGGAGCAGCGTAATTATGGCGCTGAAGACCATGGCTTACGATATTGCATCGTCCGACCAGCTGTTCGCCAAGCACCTCAGCGATTTGATCAAAGACCGCAAGCTCCAATCCAACAGGACGGCTTCCAGAGTCAATCTGACTGCAACTACGATTGATTCAGCCGACTCGATTGTTGCTGAAGGTCGATCAACAGCAGCCAAACTCGACCAACTTGGGGCGCAACTGGATTCAATCACAGCCGAGTTTCACTTTCCACCGGGCAAAGCTCCAGAACTGACGGACTCAACGGAAGCCGTGGGTCTTAACCTTGAACCAAAGTTGCGCAGAGTCAGCACTGCAGTCATCCAAGACAAACCACTCGATGACATATTTGAGGAAGCAACAGTCTGGGACGTTCAACGTCACTGGAACAATTTGTTCGTACTTCGGCCGCAAAGTTTTGAAAGGCACGTGTATCTCATTCTTGATGGACTGGATGAATGCGATGAGACAGAGGCAATTGCCTTGTGCGCTGCAATGAACGCGAGCGCTAGCACAACCCCGACCCAGGCGGAGATGAAGGTGCACGTCCTCCTATTTTTGAACACGGATCGAGTGACAATGTTCAAGAACCACGCTTTGACATCTGCTACTACTATACTGCCCGACCTCAATATGATCACGGCAGATATAGGTAGATTTGTCAGTGAGCGCATTTCTTCTGCCTGGAAGGAGAAACTTGTGCGTCGGCAACTTCGAGAAGACTCATGCAAAGCCGTTGTTGGGAACTGCAACAGCAATTTCTTGAAAGCATCGCTTCTTGTCAACGAAGTCACTTCTTTCACCCGGGAGGATGTGGTTCGGGATAACCTTTCAAACCTCCCATCTTTGGCAAACACCGTGCAGTCGGCCATGCTGCTGGTGATCAAACGATTGGCCAATCAGTTAGACAGCTACGATCGCGAAGATTTCCACGTGAGTATCGCCCGCCTGCGAATCCCGGTGTTCTCAAGCGTCCCTGACATGTTATAGGACATTCTTGCTTGGGTATCATGTACTCATCGTGAACTGAGTCTGGCAGAGCTAGACGCCGTATTGACCCTACGAAAGCCAGGTGGCGCCATTTTTGGATCTCGAGGAGAAGTTACGCGAGACTTTCGCATCATTGTTCTCTGTGACTGGCGAGAAGATCTTCGAACAAAAAACAGCCGATCAATTGATGAGCTCGCGCTTAAACTTTATCGATTCCACTC
>Ga0265797_10000181_pt1 | contig 124517 bp, 117 predicted proteins | sample P2T30metagenome_FD_192433 | JGI IMG/M metagenome (GOLD analysis project Ga0265797, IMG submission 192433) | Plant litter microbial communities from East Loma Ridge, Irvine, California - P2 T30 | ecosystem: Environmental > Terrestrial > Plant litter > Unclassified | place: USA: California... | reverse complement strand
ATTGGTAACCTCGATGGAACAACTTGCCATTTGCTTGGGGTTGAATCTGCTATCACGAGCTAGCAGTACGAAAGTAGTCAAGAAACCTGTTTTTGGTAAGCATTGAACAAGACTGCTTCACTATCGAATGGCTTACCTAGATACAAGATTACTACAAGGGACAAAAACTTGACGAAATCCTTGGTCATCTCCTTGAGGCATGGGATGAGGGTTCCAAAGTAACGATTGAGACTCAAGAGAGCAAAGATGCGCGGCACAAGGAAAAGAGCCTCTAGTCCGAGTACGTCGTATGCGAGATCGATGGTTGCAGCGTTAGACGTAGTCAATCCAACGATCCTCATAATGCAGAACACTAAGCCGACGACAACGATGCTGATGTCCCAAGTCCACCAGAAGTCCGAGGCGTAGAAGGAAGTCTGCCCCGCATCAAGCCAGTCGGCAAATTCGTCGTATGCGAAGCTGGCAATCCATACGTAAAGCAGTATCTCAGGGATGGTGACCCTGGTGTTGTTGCGCTGCACCAGCACTGCGTAGTATAGTCCTAAGAATGCCGCAAAGAACAGTGTCTCGAATATTTTCAGATATAGTGGGACGCGTAGACGTGAGAATGGATCGGCCTGTTTCCGATTATATTTCTTCGGTTTCTTCTCCGAGTGTAGATTGAGGGTCTCCCAAAACACGATGTCGCCCTTCCACAAGCCGTTGATGATCTTCTGGACTGGTCTTTGTGATAGGAACTTTTTCGCACCGGATACAGTCGCAAGTTCCAGCGCACTTAGGTTCTCGCATCGCGACATCAATGAGCCGAAGCGAGATCTGGAAGAGTCGCTGTGCCCAAAATAATCGCCATTGGATACTGGCAGCAGAGGCGACCGCTCGTCCGCATGTGGGACATCGCGTCCGTCTTCGTACGTATGATGGTGGCTCGATGCATCTGGAGTGTTCGGGGCTGTTGCAGGCGGGAGTTCTACTAGTAAAGACTCGATAATATCTGCCTCTTTCAGATTCGTCAAGAACTGCCAGGCGACGAATTCGCATGCATAGCCTCGCGCCTCATTTACACCAGGTTCGTCGCTGGCTTCCTCCAAGGCTGAGAAATGCCCTTTGAGGGCGCTTGAGGCTAGTCAGCTCTTATCACTCGTTGGCGTTCCATTGATCTGGTATGGGTTGCTTCGACGTACAGGAGAGCTGACACGAGGGCAGGGTGATCGACTTGGGTAGACAAATATAGGATGAGAGGCTGAAGGGCCTTCCCCTCTTGCGATCTACGCAAGTCTTCGAAAGTATGCGGCGTCTTGATAGTATGCTCAAAAAATCTGAACTCGGGTCAGGTTGCTGAATGGCGCATTCACATGCATGAACTGACTGGCACAGCTTGTCCGCCAAGTCTCCGAAGCACTCGTCACCGACTATCTCAGGCACACCGGTCTCATCTGTAGGCCATCTTGGCGTGGACGGCATTGACATGGTCGAATATCCTCTGGGTAGCTTGCAATTGAGAGAGTCCTGTGTCATAGGGCCTCTGCAAAGATTCGCGACGCGTCCGCGGTGGGGACGCGGATGTACCCGCAATGGTCATAGCTTTCTTGGCAGCCATCACCCTTTCCCTTTGCTTTTGATCTCGCTTGCTCACACGACAGACTTTTGATGTTCGTATGAACATCATGCGTCTTCGGCTGCACCCTCCTGTACTCTCACTGGCTCATACGTGAACGACCATCCTATCTACCATGGCCCATGACGCTAACTTTGTTGGCAATCGTTTGCGACTGAGCGTCTTTCTTCAGTGTATGGAACATGGGGAAATGCCCACCCGCCCGTCACGCTTCAGGCGATCTACTCAGATAATTGCCGGACCGGCCAGGTCTCTTGCTCCGCTGTCCCCTCGAGTCAATTGTGACGTACCAGCCCTAGAAGCGTATAATGGACCGCTAGTGTTGACCTCCAAAGCATCGATGGAGACAACGGCCATCATGTCCGATGTGGCCGAAGAGGCTGCGACAGACGATGAACCATTGGAAAACAATGTCAACAAAGAAGGAGAGAAAACCTCGGAAGATTCTATCCCAACTACCGTTGCGGAAGAAACAACAAGAAACAACAAAGGGCTATCGAGCAATCCGAAAAGGCGTCTACCAGTGAATGAGCTCGCCTTGTTGCGGACCACAACACTTGATGGACTGCCCACGCCGGTTGTAGGGATGCTTCGCGGATGCCACTAGAACAATGTTGTGACTAGCTAACGCTACTTGACCTCAGGATGCCGCTGTCAACTTTACTACCCCCATCGCTGTAATCGATCCTATCGAAGAGAGTCAAATGCGTTCCGCAGGTAGATTGAGTGATGAAGTAATTCAGCTTTATCTTAACGCTAAAACTGCTGACAATTGCACAGACTTCTCGCAGCTTGATCGTCACTGAACGCCGACCATCACCTCGTATAGTTCACTTGTCGAACATCGTCCGCTCACCAAATGCCATGATCTCAAAAAGTCCCGCAAAGCTCTTTAAGGGTTCCTCACCACAATCCAATGGCAAACCACGATATGATTCAGGCTACCGAAATGCTCATGACGGGTTTGTCGGTTCTGAACTCCGGCTCAGTTCCACAAAAAGATCAAGCCGCCGAGGAAGAGCAATTCCGACCAAGCGAAACAAGCCTAGCATCATGCGCGAGTTAGCTCTAGAAGCTAGGCCCTTGTCTGTATCCCCAGACTATCCCGTGGCTATCTCTAGTGTTTTGAAGGTGGAAAGGACAACAAACCGCGATGCTCCGCATCCTCCGTCCAAGTCTGGAGATATTCAGCCCAATCCAGGGGTTGGACGATTGGTTTTGACGAGGACACGGAGCGCTCTGGAGCCTGATGTAGTAGTCGAGCGAATCCCGAACCGAGCGATATTGTGATGCTATGTCAGCTCTCTGACCTGGCGAGTTCGAGTTGATGCAGAATCAGTGCGCATTCGGGGGCTGGAACGATGGAAGCTACGCTATATATCAAGAGAACTGTGATACTGATGATGCTGACAAGACTGGCTATGCCTCTGCTAATATAAGCCTTACTTTTGATGGCGGCGCCAGCTTTTTGCGTCCTGCAGTTCAACATTCGAAAGCCTAAAGTGAGATCGAGATCAATGACCAGTAGCTTCAGTCTCGTGACGAGCCACAAGGACGAGAAGTCCAGTCTGACTATCTTTGGTATGTAGAGGCAGCAAAATGCAATCGGAGAACTGACTCAGAATAGACAAGACAGGAATGCGAGCAGCCAAAGGCCATCGATTAGTTCGCTGTCCAGCCTGAAACATCTTCATGGTTGATCCGCAACGTCACCTATAGCACTACTACAGACCCGCGCCCCAAGCGCTGGGCCGACATCGTCAACGTACGTCGATAATTCTTATGAACACTCAAAATAATAATAATAGAACACATCAACGATCATAACCTAGTATTTCTAACTTCCCAAGGTGGATACATCCAACCCTCCATTGGCATGTGATTGTGCAAGAGCATTGTGCTTGATCATGGAAGCTAGCCGGTGACTTTCTCAGAGTGTGGATCTAACACCATACATAATATCTAAAGTACAAATTGACGGAATAATGCAGATCGCAGTTTGGGATTACTCGAAAATAATACAACATAGGCAGGGCTGTCGTGGTGAGGAAATGCTGGATGCCTGATATAGTTCTAGCGGCAACCCCAAAATAGCGCAGCGATCGGTGTTCCAGCCTCGCGATTCAGACACTAACATCAAACACCACACTACTGTTTGAACGCATGGGCAAAACACAGTACAAATGTTTTGCTGGCGTGTTGACATGAGTGGGGTGGTGGCTGCTATGGTGCGGTGTGATATATATGGTGAGCTTTGTGCCTCGCTGCGCGAAGGTTTCTGTACCGCTTCGACGTCCTGGTATCTTGACTATTGACTAGTCTTCTTGCCCAGGTCCATTGTCCTGCTATCTGTCTGAGGAGCACATTCGGTTCAATAAGGCGAATTAATCATCGCTCATCAGTAACATGGCATCGCAGGGCGGCATGCCTCCTTCCATGGTGAGTCCACACTACTACATGAACTGGCCGTATGAGGTCAGGACATAGATGAAAACAAGTCGCTCACATGGCAAAGGCAGCACAAGGACCTCCATATCCTCCCATGGTATGGCCATCAGGCGGTCCTCCGATCAAGCGCATCGACATTCCAGCTCAAACAATTTTCATGTTCTTCTTCATGATTGGAGCGGGGGTACACATGAAAATATTCCAGAAAAATAGAGCACGAGGACATGAATTTCTGGCAAACATCTTCATCTTCGGTAGGTCTTGTTGTAAGTTAGGAGGGATTGGAGACTGACTCTTTGGAAGGCTTTTGCATGGAGCGCATACTCACATCGATACTACGACTCGCATCAGTTTCGAACCCAACGAACGTTCGACTTGCCATCGCTGCACAAATCTTCGTCTCCGCAGGTGTTCTCATCCTATTCGTCATCAATATTGTTTTCGCAATACGTCTAGTGAGATCGACGCATCCATCAGTGGGCTGGCATCCTGCTTTTGGAATCGCATTCAAGGTCCTTTACGTATTGATTGGTCTAACACTTGTCGCTGTCATTACGGCCACCGTCCAGAGCTTCTATACCCTCAATCCAAACACTCGAGCTACCGACCGCAGCTTCCAGCAATACGGCGCAACATTTCTTGCAATCGTCGCGATACTGCCTTTACCGATTACGATGCTCACACTGCTCATTCCCTACTCACCACTTGACCGCTTCGGTATCGGCCGTCTCCGTACAAAAGTCATAGTTCTACTGATTAGCACAACGCTCCTCTCCATTGGCGCATGGTTTCGCTGTGGCGTTACCTTCCAAGCACCAGTTCCACGGTCGCAACCTCTACCAGGATATCTCGGCAAGGCACCATTCTACATCTTCAACTTTCTCGTCGAAATCCAGACTGTGCTCATGTATGCCATACTTCGCATAGATCTCCGCTGGCACGTTCCTGATGGCGCAAAGGGGCCAGGTAGCTATGCTAGACCACAGATGCACGACGTGGAAATGCAAGATTCGAGACCTACATCCTCGGATAGTGTACAAGACGATAAGAGATCCCTGAAGACTATCAGCGAGGAAGAAGAGAAAGAAATCAATGACGAGAAGGTTGAAGAGCTCGCTGCACCCAGGATCATAGAGATTGACCTTGGAAACTCTTCACGTAGCTCGCTCGCGCCGCCAGACATGGAGGTACGCAGGAGTTCAGCCCGTAGCTCTCTTGTACCACCAAAAGCGACAGACAGGTCAGCACGTAGCTCCGTCATCTCTCAACGCCTGTCTTCTTTCATCAGCAAATCCACCAGTACACTGGCCACCTTTGCAACGGCAGAACAGAAGCAGCGATGGCGCGAAAGCGAAGAGGGAAGGATAATTAGGAGATTGGGTGGACCATGGCAGCAACTCCCTAGTCCTACTGAGTCGGCTTTTAGCATCAGCAGGAGTCCGACGAAGAGCGTTTTTAGTCGTACTACAGGAGACGACCTGGAACCACCTCAACCAGCATACCACCAACGGAGCGATAGCGGTGCGCCCAGCATACCAGATGTTGTTAGCGAGGGCGGATGGACGCCGAGAATCGAGTGGGAATTCCGAAGTACCAGACGTTTTCTCAGCCTGAAGAAGAGGAGTATGATCGGTTTGCAGCTTCCCAAATGAGCCCATAAATACGTATATGGGGTTGTGTGATGAGGTGTTTACAGCGAAGGCGTTTTTGGGATGAAAAGGTATAATTCTACTGCTGGGCAGCAAAGCTCTTTCCTTGTGTTCAACATACCCCATCTCTTTCTGGTATGGAGACGATGGTCGTCTACATAGACTTTGCGTCTTTCTTCTTTTTTCTCTGTACGTGTACGATAGCAGCGGCATTACCAACGATATACCAAGCATTTCTTTTCCTCATTAGGCTAGACATACATACCAGGACCTCATCGGTCTAGATCTCCGGCTCGCCTCTACATCAACAACCACATTTCGTGCCGTGAGCTGATCTAGGATCTGCAACTAATTTAGTGCCACGGCTCCCCTCCCAGCAACCCGGGGACCGTACCTGAAAATAAGATTTCAAAACAAATCAATAGCGCGAAACGAACATGAATGTGCCTCAGGGAACGCTTGGTCTGCTGTCACTTGTTTGAAGAGGGGGTAGGGTCGCGCTAGTGCGTTAGCTTTAGCAGTTTGCATCGTTTGGTGTTTTGTCTTGAGGACTGAATGCCTGGTCAAGGGAAGAAAGATCTTTGGATAGGTGTTGGTGGCCCGTCAACGTTGAAGCCATCATAGTCGATCGGAAAATTGCAGGCATTCCATAGCGTAAAGTCATTATTGCTTCGACGTTTTTATGCCTGCTTCCCTTCTTCGTCCACAATTCAAGCAAAAACCCCTTACATAGGAATCCTCCTCATCTCCTCTAAACTCCAGTATTTTCTCATATTCTCCGCTTCCAGCTGCTTAACCTCGTCGTCCAGATGTTGCCACAATACATCCCCAAATGAATCCAGGATCTCCTTCAACTCACCCAATCGCAACTCCCTCTCCCCGCTCTCACAATCTTCTAGATACTTTTCCAGCTTATCGAGACCCTTGTGGATCTGCTTGTGCTGTGTAAGAAGCTCGAGTTCCTTTTTGAAAGCGGGCATCTTTTTGGCTAGTACAGGGAAGATGTGTTGTTCTTCTATCGTATGATGCACCGTGAGGTGATCTATCATGCAGACTGTTAGATGACTTTACTCTAGAGCTTTGCAGTCTGGTGCTTACGGCAAAATTGCTGGCCTGTGCTAATGAACTGGCGGATAGACATGTTCTTGGGCCTCTTCTGTGCCTCACAAGCCCCATAGAGAACTTTCCAGGTCGCACGGAAGTTATCGTGGAAATAGTTCATATGTTCGGCCATCCTGTTGTACTGACGAAACTCGGATGGCGTGAGTTTGGGTAGAGCCTTCTCTTCCTTGGTCGCAGGTATAGAGTTTGAATCGTTGACTACAGGAGGGGCTGGCGCAGTAGGGCCATCATCTCCTGAGATAGTTGCCATGTTTGCGGGAGGAATCGATTGATGCAGTTTAGGGCTGGTCGTGAAGTGATGCCTTCCAAACCGTGCCAGAGCTGATCGAGCTGGAAGCCTGATGACGGATGCCAAGAATTGAACACGCTTCATACGCTGAGAAAGAAAATCTAGAACTGCGCTTGAAGAGGATAAGATGATATTATTTGGGGTATCTATGTTTTGCATGTAGCGCAACCTTGGAAAGCGATTAGCCAGTCGCGGCTGACGAATTTTGCCTTAGCAAGCAGCCAGCGGCCGGCAGTTGGACTTTCCGATGCCGGTCAAACGCGTTGCACGCGGTCACGTGCACGCGCCATTACCAACCACGACATGCAGTCATGCTTCACTTATTCCGCGTTTTGGCAAACTTCTCGTGCCATTTCCGTGCCGATGGCTTCATGGCTGCTACCGAATTGTCCGCAATAGATGTTGTGGAGGCTTTGCTCTTTGCCCTTATAGTCGTATCGGAGGGGAAGTCGTAGACGCCCTCGATGGCACTAAGTTGTGCGTCCTTGCGCCATACTTCAGGCAGGCGGTCCTCCCACGTGTCAGTAAAGTCAGCGATGAGGAAGTCGCTACCGTGCTTGGCTTCTAGCAACGTCCTGCCCGTAAAGACGACCGTCTTTGCTCTGTCCAGACATGACCATGGCCCGTTGTTGTTGGAATCTTCTGTGGATAGATGTGCTAACACAGCCTCTACGAGGCCTGGCGGATGTCCCTCTTCAGCCGCAGCCTTGGTAATGTCGTTGGTCAGGAACTGCGCGTCCAGCTTGATGCCTTCCGCCAGCGCAGCAGCGTTGATGGATCTCCACACTTGTGAGAGGGCGTTGGGCGAAGGTTGGTAAGATCCACCATCCGCCTCGAATGCCATCAGCTCATTCCATGCTGCCTGACATTCTCCATTCGACACGGGCAGATCGTTGTATATGCTGGTCTTGCTCCTGCTGTTGCTGGTCGCATCGACGTCTCCGGCAACAATGTCGTATATCGGCAGCGTCTCCCTCAGAAGGGCAGCAGCAGACGCAGTCGATGTGTAGGCCTCGAGTGTCGTGGTACACAGGGCAATGGCGCGTGTGGCAGGGGTGGGTATCTCGTTGCCAGGGGCTTCGAGGGCAGGCTGGGTCAGGAAGAGCGAGTTGGACGTCTGGACCTGGCGCAGCTGGAAAGATTTGTTCGGCGTACAAAGTACTGCATATGCAGGCTTCGCGTTGGACGTGCCAGGAGCGGCGGACTGGGCTTGAGATTTGATAGAAAGCCTGGCGTCTGCAGTAAGAAGGGTATCCGCATGGGAACGACAGGTCGGCGCACCTACAGCGGGGGATTGGGCGCGTCTATCAGCTCAACAATTTCTGGGGGCAGCTCGAGCAGGCGGAAATGCTGCTGTTGGTGTGCTATGGAGAAGGGCACACCGCCTTCATCTTGCTGCGTGGCCATGTCTTGGTTGACCGCACCACTCCGAAATCAAACTGCTGACACTCTTGAAAGCCGACAGTACCTCATCTCATGACGGCAGCTGCTATGACGACGATGTTTTTTTGTTTGTGGACACTGCGGGGTGCGGCGATGTGCAACTAGCAGGCAGACGGCTCGGACGATAAGCTGCAAGGGCAGCATTTGCAGGCCAAAAATACTTGTCATTGCGGCCGCTTGCTGGGAACCCCATGCTTCTGCTTGTCGCACCTGTGGCAGACAGTGGCACCTTGGTTATTCGCGCTGCAGCTTCCCACCCGCGCTTGGTCGCAGCCGCATGACCGCTTTCTTGGTTCGGGCTTCAACAAGATCCATGGGATTTGTTGTTGTTTAGACCCGGAACGCGCCTCCACTGTCCCTTCTCTACCCCAATGGCTTCCTAGCACGACGCCGACGACAACACGACAACACGACAACAACACCGCCCTCGCCTTCTGCTTCTGCTTGTGCGGCTGCGCCATGCAACCACTGTACTAATTGTCCTCTTCACCCGTCTGATTACTAGCTGCCAAATCCGTCACTCGTTTCCGCGCAATTGGCACCATGGTTGTAATCAACCCCGAGCCCGCCGCCCTCTCCGCAGAGGATCTGTCGCTCTTCTACACGACAGACGAGCTGCTCTCTGATTCCCCCGTGCTCATCTTCTACGGACCGACGGCCACCTCCACACAGGCGACACATTCGCGCATCCAGACCCACGTCTTCACACCAGCCGGCCTCCAGAGCTTCGCCCGCCTGATTATTTCGCCGACGGCTACCTACTACAATGCCGTCACATGTCTGCCGCGCGAGGAACAGGGCGACGAGATTTGTCGCGGTCTCGCCTTCAGCCTGTACAAGTACTTCCTCGAGTTGCCCTCGGAGATCAAGAGCGCTTGGGAGAAGCGATACAACTCCTCAGACAACCTGCCCATGGCCCCCAGGCTGTTCTCCGAGGCGCACGCCGCCATCGTCGCTGCCAGGATGATCAAGGTTGAGAATGTCGCAGATGTCATAGTAGACGTGCGCCATGCTTTGGGCGAGCAGACGCTGTCCTGGATAGATTTGGATGTAGTCCTACCACAGGGAAGCATCCAGAAGCTGGAAACACGCGAGTCGGGCCAATTTGAAGACCTTGAAGAAGATCTGGTTAAACAGCGGTACGGACAGTACGCACCCGTCGTCAAGCTATTTGGAGATGCCGCCTTCCTCCCCACATCCAGACTCCGCCGCGCGCCCTCGAAACCAACCGCCCTCAACCGGTCACAGTCCTTCTCAAGGAAACAAAAAGAGACTCTTCGGCGAGAGATGTGTGAGCTTTTGGACACGGAGGAAAATTATGTGAGCAAGCTGGACGAGCTGGTCCACACTGTAGCGGTCGAATTCCGAGAGAAGGCGAAGCAAAGGTCAGGCTCGAGTTCTAGCCCCACCGAACAGGCGCTACGAGGCTTGTTCCCTCCTAGTCTTGACAAGATACTCGAAGTCAACTCCAAATTCCTGGACGCCATACGTATCATCTTAGAGGAGTCCGAGAACGGGGCGATCGAGGATATCGAGACAGCAACAGACGACGTCTATATCGCACCGTTGCGGGGACAGAAGGACGCACCAGATGTCACTGGAGCTGCAGCTGTTGCCAGAGCTCTTCTTGAGTGGCTACCACAGTTCGCCGACTGTTACACCGACTACATGGCTGCTCATGGTGACTTCTCACAGCTGCTAAAGCACTTCACAAAAGAACCAGCCTCCAGCTTCTCAAAAAGGGTCTACGAGACGGGCGAGCAACGACTTACATCCATGCTTATCGAGCCGGTTCAACGCCTACCGCGATACAATCTGTACATTGACAACATCATCAAACAACTGCCAGTTAGACATCCTGCAATCAGGTTGTTCTTGAAGGCGAGGGACATGATCTCGGATATATGCACAAGAGAGGGTCCTACAGCAGCGCAAATCAGAGTGTTTGATCGCTTGCGCAAGATGGTCAGTTCATGGCCATCCGGATTCAATCCTAAAGGGCGGCTCATCTCAGTCATTGATTGTGTGGAGCTGTCTCCGCCATACCATGGTGAACTGTCTGGACCTGCTACGGTTTCCGGTATCATGATAATCTTTACAGATTTCTTAGTGCTTCTTCAGAAGTCGGAGGACAGCTCGATCAATGCACGTGGCTTGCTCGCTGAGTTAGATAACCCCAAGTTCGCCGAATCCTATGATGGTACTACGGAACTCTCTTTCCACCAATATCTGGGTCTCAGCGATATCTTCGTCAGTGAGCACTCGGAGGGAAATATCCTACAACTAATATCCTCTGTGCCACTCGCCAATCAACCCGGACGTCCAAGAAGTCGAGAACGTCAAAAGCTTGGCATTCGCATGTTCTACCTGCAAGGCGCCTATGAGGGTAAAGGGCACAAGGTCACCGAAGAACTTACCAAAGCTCGCGTTGAAGGCAGGTTTTCGGAAGCGGAGCGGGATGGCGGCAAATGGGACGTCCGAAACTTGCCAGGCGATCTGAGCTTCTTTTCATCTGTGGCTGAGGAGACTGGTGGTCAGTATGTTGAAGGTCGAAGAGAACCTGCGAGAGTACAGATTCTAGTCGAAGGGTCAAAGTTCACCAAGCCCATTTCAGTGGGAGACAATGGTGTCGAGCTTACCGTCACAATTACCATGCTCGGAGACGGACTCTACCTGCTAGAGTCAAACGGTGCCAACGGCTACACGGCACGCGACAAACTTACCGACCAAGAGTTTCGACCTGTCCTCACGAAGCGACTTGCCAACTACTTCCAAATGCGCAACAGTGTTAAGAATCATGTGCTAGCCGAGGCGTATCTCTTGCGGAACAAGCAAATACTCAAGTCACTTGCCTTGGAGATGTATGAGGCAGAACAACAAACAGGTAGCAAGAGCCGGCCACACTCTCCAGTAAAGATGCTGTCTAGTTTCTTTGGCGGTAGCGTGGGTAACTTCAGTGGCAGCATAAATCGTGAAGGAGGAGGTTCCCGCAGACTTCAGCGAAATGCTCATACTATGGGAGAGATACCACGTATGGCGCCTCCTGTTCAACTTGGCTCAACCCGTACGTACAGTCATGACGGGGACATGTCACGCCCTACTTCGTCCAGCACTACGAAGAGCATTACTTTCAACGGTGCCGCGCCGACTGATCCCTTCGCGAAGCTCGAGGATACCTTGGCCAACCTGACTCTAGCATTGCACGCACGCAAAGGCAACATTGTTGGACGTTCCGTCCGCGCTAGAGCTGTCGCAGATGAACTTGTTGTCAATGAGCTGTATAACACACTCCTGGAAAACCCAACTAACCTTGAACTTGCAGGGCAATCCTCGGTGGATGTCTTGTTCGCAGTGTTTGAGAAGTTCCTGAGCGTTGCTTGGAAAGAGAGAATGGGCCCTGTGCTGTCGCATGCCACGTTGGTCTCTTTACAGATGCGATCAGACAGCATGCCACCTGATGAGTTCGAGGAGTTTTTCAAATACACCTTCGATCAATTCCAACCTCCCAATCAACGGGCATTCCGGGCAGTCATCAATCTCTTGGCGGAGCTGCTGGATGGTACTAGCAACGATGGAGATCGAGGTATCCTCACTGCAGCATTTGCCGAGATGCTAGTGCCTGCAGGCAATGCAAACGATTTCATATCTCTCATGGATCGCCTGGTCCAGGATATCGATGCACTATTCCCGGCTGAGACACCTGGTTTCAATACCCCAAACTGGGGCTCCATGGACTCCAAGAGTCGATATGCAGCCGCGGGCTCGCTCAACTCCAACACGTCATTGAGGAGGCGTTTTGGATTTGGCACTTTGGAGCGAGAGAACAGCAAGTCGGAGAAGGAGTCCAAGGTAGGCTCGCTCTGGCGCTCTCTTAGCAAGAACAGCCACGGAACAGACCTCCAACCACCCAGCATGGGAAGGTCTGGTCCTGGGCACCTTGCTCGTTCTAACTCAATAGACGCTGCTGCTCGCTTGTCGCCGAAGCGTCCGTCTTCTCGCGATCGTCCAACTGTTCTTGGCGCATTCACGTTTGAGAACGCGAACTCAAATCCGAATCCAAGCTCAAACACTAACGGCCGAGGATTCGTGGGCAATCTTGGGACTATTGGAGAGGTACCTCCCACTGTTGGGCCTCCCCGCAAGAAGCGCCGTTCTTCTTTGAGTGATCTCAAGACACTGCAGGATGCTGACGATGTGCCCGCGTGGTCCCCACAGACTCCTCGCAAAGCTGATCCTTCATTACGCCATGAGAATCGGCAAATCAGTGACTCCCCCTTGGCTCCTGCGGCCGCTACGATGGCGCTCCACAAGCACACATCATCGATACCGACGCCTACGCGACTCGGTTCACCATTGCGGGTAGACAGACCGGATAAGAAAGAGAACGTACCTGCTGTCGGGACAGAGCGTCCAGCCCACGTAAGGGGCAAATCGGTTACCATGAAGCCGGATGTCATGGATGAAGTAACAATCAAGTCGAACAGTCCTACGAAAAAGCGAAGCGAGACTATCTCTGGAATACCTAATCCTCTGAACCTTCCAAACAATTCGAGTATCCCAAACCTAAGGCCGACTACCAGTGCTGGTTTGCACGAGCGTAACGGGTCTGGTAACGCTGTCAAGCTACCACCTTCGACGCCACGGTCTCCAACCAAACCGAGCACTCCCTTGACAGGAAACTCTCCCAAGAAATTGAGAATGCAATCGCCGCAAAAGCTGCGCGAGCGACTGCAAACTCAGCAACGCGATATAGACACAGCTTCGCAAGCTCTGCAGAACGAGCTGAGTGCCATCGGCCAGGAGCTGAGTGCTAGAAGCACCCCACGCCTGACGACTCAGAGCTCGGCTCCGTCATTAATAACAGGAGGCACGCCTTCAAGGTCAGCTGAACATCGCATTGCCACACTGGAGAAGCTCAAAGCCACGTTGGACACTCTATCTGCACGCACATCAGGAATATCAAACGATGTTACTTCGTCACTACAAGTTTCAGAAGCACGATGCAAGCACCTAGACCAGTTATACCGTGACGTCAATGCCGAGAACGAAGCATTATACGCGCGCTTCAACGAAGAACTGGAGAAGGTGACAAGCAGCGCTCGCAAAGGAAGGGCTAGCGAAGAAGTAGAGCGACGATTGAAGACGAGCGAAGAGGAGCTTGCGCGCCTGCGAAAAGAAAACGCACGATTGAAGAGAGAGAATGCTGGTTTGAAGGCGCAAATCAGAGAGTGAGTGGTCATTAGGACTGCTCTACTGTGTTTCAATCACACTGGTGTGTGTCAGGCGGGATCTCGATGTTGACCAAGTCGTACAGTCTGCTCAGCGTAATTAATACCACAGCGGGACAGTCCCCCAAAACTTCTAGACACGAGTAATATGGCTGACATGGGCGCGGGTTCAGCATTTGATGATACATGGCTGCATCACGGCCGTCTTGATGGCCAAATTCTCTTCGCTTCTTTTTTTTCGATATTTTGGACTGGTTTATGATGACATGACATGGCGTTGTGTGGTCGAGATGCCATTTTTAGAGCAATATACCATCTGCTTTTTCTTTGCATAAACAAGACGTTGCTCGGTGCTGTAAGCTTGACACGGACATGCGATGCTTGTTTGCACGTAGAGGTGTGTTGGTGGCCTCGGGAGAAAGCCAATAGTTTCCCCAGGCCGGCAGCCTCGCCAAGAAACATGGCAGCCTCAACCCCGCTAGTTTATGCATGTGTTGGCAGGGCTTTGCAGATAACACCGACCCGGGGGAGTAATGCCGCGGCTGCATACCTGCATGCTGCAGGTTGGCCTCGGACGGAAGGTGCAAAGGGTCAGAGTGGCCGCCTACTGCCTGTGTGAGTAGTGTAGTCAGGGCGAAGAGGACATGTGTTTCATCAGGTGTACAGTTAGGCTATTAATGGAGACTGATGTGCTCCCACGGTGCGCTAGAAGCAAAGTCAACGTTTCGCGCTCGATCGGGACAGTTTCCGCTAGGTCGGAACTGGGAGTGCTGGACGACGATCGCGGACCAGTCTCGTCGAGCTTGTGATTACTGTTCGTCATCTTCACCATCGATCAAAGGCCCAGGTCAATTGTGTGCGTCCATGGCAGAGCGCGCGTGTTAAGAGACGTGATCCCAGAACCCTCATCCGGCCGCCAACTTGCCCAGACGTCTTTATCGTCACTCCTAGTCCACCCCGGCCGGAAACCGGATCCGTGGACCGCGCTCGCCCAAACCAACGACGAAACGTCGGCGCTCCACTGCGGTTGACCCTTTCCCTTCACCTTTTGGAAGCCTCCACGACGGAGAGCGGCAATGACTCTCCATACTGCCTCGACGACTGAGTGCTCCCGCGCCTGCGACCGTCTTCTAACCCGACCTACATCACAACGCGCGTCCTATCCCTTGCTGGCCTCACCCACCCGCACGCTACAGGTTGGCTAATATATATCATCCAAAGACATGGCCTGGTTCATGAGAGGAGTCCAGAGTGCCGTCTTCCACTATGCCTCGTGCGCACCCTGCACCGGCTACTCAGACGGCAGAAAGAGGAGGAAAGCAGCAAAGGCCGCGCGCAAAGTGAGGGAGAAGCTGGAGCTGGAGCAGCCCGACGCATACCATCATCCCGAGCCGACTGGTACCAACATATACTGGCAAGAGGAAATCGCCATGGGCCCAGGGCCACCACCACGAAGAGCGCGGAGGACCAACACGGCAACTACAGGCAGCACGAGGGGTATGCCGACACGGGGAACACAGAGCTCGGCTTTGAGCAATGGTGGGAGCAGCATCGACGTCGACCACGCCGGCAATACCCGCCTCAGTGACGATACTCTCGACGACGACGACGAGACGTGGAACCACAAGCGATACCAGAGGGAAGACGAGGACCTATGGGGCCACGACGAGCCTTCAATCAATCTCGAACAAACCATGACTGGCTCTTCCGTCGGAGGTGCGGGTTATCAAATACGGAGGCCTGTTACTTCAACATCTGGAAGCTACTATACCGCGCGCGCACCACCAGTCAATGATCTGCACCCTCCCGTCGTCAGTCTTCCATCTCCCGACCCCATTGATAACCGATGGATGCTCCAACCACCACCCAAAGCTAGTGTCATGGCTGGCAAAGAACGAGCGTCCAACAGGAGTCGGAGTGGCAGTGGCGCAAGTAGCCGCGTAGAATTGAGCTTGGGTCGCCAGGTCAGCACAAGGCAATTGATGCACAAGTTGGAGCGAGGCGAGACGCCTGAGGCTCGATCAGCATCACCAAATGGTTCGTATTTCAACCCATCACGGTGCAGGACGCCACAAGCTCGACCGCCCTCTGCCACCAGCAGTGCTCGTCGGAGAAAGAGAAGAGACACAGCCATGGCTCGTGACCTGGCTATGGCGCGAACCGATACCGTGAGCACTCAGCATTCGTCCGGTGAATCCAGTGATACCATCATCCGAGGCAACTCCGCACCTCGCACCGCAGCCATTCCGGACGTTAAAGTAATTCGCGTCCGCCAGAGCCGTCCTGCCCTCTCCACAGTCTTGTCCAGCAATTCAGGTAGGAACGATACGCCAGTCACAGCATCAGTTCCCAACGGTAGCGATGAGAACGCTCTGCGCATGCCTGAGAAGCCCAGTCCAGCGCACCACCGCTTCACAACCACGTCGACCCCCGACTCCATCCCCTACTACACCAAACACCGCGAACCTCTCAATTCATCCGATATATCCTCCCTTAACTGCCTTCAAGACCTCGTATCCCCACGCGCTCTACTCGATTCACACTTCGTCTCCGCACCCCTGGTAGAAGCCAAGATTCGATTACCACCTTCAGAAGAGGACATGGCCGCAAGGGCGCGACGAGAGCTATCCAACAGCGGTTTCAGCATCTCAAGCGACTGGGACGAAGAAGAAGAAGGTATCGTAAGAGTACCTTTTGACCGGAACTTTGGACCACCAGAAAAGGATCCAAGGTTTAGATGGAGTGTCGACTTTTGATCAGATCATCCCTACCTACCTACCTACCTACCCACCTACCACCGCCATCACCATCACTCACACACCACATTCACAAACAATACCTGACTTCTCACTACGCGCATCATCAGCGTTGGCGTCTTTTTGCATAGCATCGTTCGCCGGGTCCTTCTACAGGCTTTCTTTTCCTTTCTCTTCTACTTCATTCTAGTTTTTTCAGCGAATGGTTTTGAGCGAAAACCGCATACATGCATTGCATTTTGGATAGACACGACACCTTGATGACCTACACCAAATGGCGTTTTGGGAGGGTCACGATGGATTCAAGCATCGTTCTTAGGGCTGGCTTTCGGCATTGTTCTCACTTTTTCACTTCTTCGTCATGGAATTTTGTATATATCGTTGCGCAGATGTGTAACTAACGAAAGGATTAAATTTATTTAGCTCCAAGGGTAGAGCTCAAGTCAGTATGCAGCTTTTCTTGCCTATCTGGTGACTCTGTTGCTCGATAAACGAGCGGGTTACATCACCGTCATTCTGATGCAGGATGCTAAGTAGTTTGACGACGTGATTGCTTGCTTACTATGCTCTCTGTCCTGTTCTAAAATCAAAAGCGCGCGCATGCTGCATGGCCTCCCATTGCGACTGATATCTTACAACTCATATTCCCACATCTATCTTGCACCCAAATCCCACAGCCTAAGCGTCTCACCCTTTCCACCCCTCTTCTTGTTACCCTTCTCCTTCCCGCCCTCGGTCAACTTCAACATACACTTTGACACTGCCGCCAAACACTCCAGCACTTCGCTCATCCGCCCCGTTTCAAGTAAACACCTTTGGACCCACTCATTGCCTTTGTCTGCTACTACAACAGCGACCTCCATAGCCTTGATTGCAGGATCCTTGTTCAAAAACCAGGAGGCCGCTTGTAAAACAGAGAGGTATGCGAGTATCATGTCTGGGATATACGCCTTCATCAGGTCCCAGGTTTTGTGTGTAAGGTAGTCTGGGTCTGCAGCCGAGGCTTGGGAGATGGCAGGAATGAGAGTATCGAAGACATTGGATATTGAGTCTAGAAGCGCCTTCGTGCGTTGAGTGTCAGGCTTGTGTTTGGCAGATGCGCCTTCTTTCTTGCGTTCTGCACGAATTCTGGAGGCATCGTTAGTTGGTGTGCGTAGAGTGATAGAAAAGAAGAGTGACTGACTGAATAAGTGTTTGTTCCTCTTCACGCCATTCACGGAAGAGAACCAACAGGCGAACAATCTGCTGGAGCGTGTAGTATGCCGTGCTGCTCTTACGTAGGTTATCTACAATCTCCCGGTGTTGATCGGCGTCAGGCAATTGTGCCAAAGGCATAGCGGCTGCTCGTGCAGAAGTCGAGAGATTGTCGCGATGTTCGTGGAGCTGCTGCTCGTCTTGTTCTTCCGCACCTGCCGTGGTGAAATCGAAGGGATAGCCGAGCAGAGCTTCTGTTCGAGACAAGGACAGAGACTCGACGCTGAGATCGCTAATGACCTTCTCGGCAGCGGCAAGTCGACCATTGACTATAAACCATGTCAGCAAGTTTCCGAATGTCTATATCGCAAGCAACTTACGCAAGAAGATGGTTAGCGCGCTCTTTAGGTGTCCAAACGTGTTTTCGTAGTCCTTCCCTACGTAGTTGTACCATTGCACCGCATCTATGACTATTTCGTCTTGTGGGCTTATCTCAGCACCACCAAATGTCCGCTTGACACGAACACCCGGCCATAGCAGCTGCTCAGTCGGAAGAGTAATTTTCTCCAGGATGTTGAACCGCTTGATAGGATTTGTGATAACGCCATAACCCTCTTTGGTAAAGTGTGTAAACCCGCTATCCCTAGAAGCAAACGTAAAGCTCTGTGATATAACTTGAACGACGTCGATTCGATATGATTCCATGAGTGCAACAGAGTGACGTTGCTCAGAGCTATTTTTGATGTCGGGGAGGACACGCGCGAGACTGTAGGCGGCTCGTTCGGGGATGAGCTGTGCTGCATAGAGCGGTATGGTATCGAATCGTTTGGTAAGACGTAGGAACTCGATGTAGGCTGTGATGACGTTGTCCATAGCCAAGAATATTTTGTCTTGATGTGTATCCTCGAAAAGCGTGTGTAGTCCGTTGCGAAGGACAATGAAGACGTGAACCAAGATGCGGAAAGCATGTGGATCTTTCGCGAGAGTCTGATAGTGTTGTTCTGCGCGGAATGTGCGATGGTCTCCAGCAGGTATCGGGCTTCGGTCTTCTTCTAACGAGTCTGGATGTATGATGAGACTGTGTGGTCGGTCGTCCTTGTCGAACATGTCCGCAAGAGCCACACCGACCTTCAGCATCAAATCATCAGTGTCTCTGGCGATAAGTGCGCTCTGAATAAGCTTGATTGGAGAGACCGCTTGGGATGCTGTACTCTTCTGTTGCTTCAGAATTTCAATCACCTTCTCAGGTGAGTTCTCCCAGTCTCCGATATTGGCGACTGCATCTTGGAAGAGAAACTTCTGAGTCAAGGATTCTGTCACTCTGCTCGGATAATTCTTCTGAAGATATGAGTCGAATCGGGAGAGCAGGAGTGCGTTGTAGTGGGCATGAAGATGATCATCCCAAGACTTGCAGACTGCTTGTACTTGCTTCAAATCTCCACTCAGCAGACCATATACAGCACCTTCATATGGTATCCGAGCTCCCCTTGCAGCGTAGAAGCTCATTCGGCGGAACAGGTATCCGACGGTCGGGCCTGCGACATTTGGTCCACCTTCTGGGTGACCTTCGTACGCTGCTCCAATACTGACGCCGCGCCACGACTCGTTCCTCTCGTAGCACCAGTCGACGATGGTCTTCCAGGGTAGTCCGCGTCGCATCATTTCGTATGCAACCATCCAGAGAGAGCGCTCATAATACTCGTCGCTCCTCTCGAGTGCGCGCTTTTGCCGTGAAGGAGCATCTGGGTCTAGTTGGGTAACGAGGTTCGCGGTCCTGTCAGAGGTCTTGAGGTTCGAGTTTATCGGCTTCAGCGGTTGGTCTGTGTCGTCCATGCGCTTCGCCTGCTTGATCTTTGTCTTGGTCTCCAACCAGCCGCTTGTCCAGGTGTGCGCGCCCTTTCCAGAGTGCTCTTCCAGCCCTGTAATGATGGCCTTCACATCGCTGTCGCTGTCGCGGGCCGTTTGTTCTAGCCAACGAAGGACGAGCGCTTTCTCCTTGGCCTGGTCATCCTCCAACAGAAAACGATCCCAGATCTCGCTGTTCTTGCAGTATCGTGCATTTCCGCCGACCTGTTCCAATCGCGTTTGCTTCTCCGCCGCCACATCAGTGCCAGGTTCAGGGTTGTAATGCTCGATGACCAACTTCAGCAGCTTCCATGTTGCAAGCTCTGCCTGCCATTCTCGTAGCTCTCGGACGCTCGCGGAATCGGGGACGGCGCTGGACTCGATAGATGGAATGACGGATTGGGACGACTGGCCGAAGACACTCTGTCCTGCATTGTCTGACGCATCTGCCATACTCTGTATTTTCCGACGGACAGTCTTGCTGAGGCTTCCCTTGTTCTCTGCTTCCGTTGTCCGCTTCAGCTCCTTCACATGTGATTCTGCAACGTCTTGGAACTTCCCGACGAGCTTGACCGTGGTCTGATATTTGGCTTTCTTCGATTCGTTGCCGTGGACATGCCAGTGGTCCACTCGCTCCGCGAACTTCTCCACCTCTTTCCCTACACGTTCGGCCATTGCACGCAGCGGTTGTAGCGGGTCGTTGGCCTTGGTGCCGTTCGTGACTCGTGACGTTCCGAAGGAAAACGCGTTGTTGTTATGAGACTACAGAGAGTGTGAACGCCTATTGTAAGGAGATTGAAAGTATGATGGGAGGCAGTCGGAGCTCCTGATGACTTACCTGAGCTGCAGTCGGCTGCGACTGGCGCGATAGTGATCGTGAAGCCATGATGAAAGGAATGGGTGAAACTTGGAAACGACAGAAGGAACAAGACAAGGCGATCTCAGAAACACTTGACTAAGCCACGCGCCAATATCGTGTTGGGAGCTTGCGATGTTCGTGGTTGACAGCCCTAAGCCCATCACAAAACAGAAGTCGCGCCCGGACGTCGCTGCAAGTTAGCGCGTCGCCAAGACTTGACACGCTAGCGAACATAAAACTCGAAATCTGCCCTTACCCAGATTTTCTCGGTACAATGTTTTCACAGGACGGCGCCTTTAGAGTCTCGTCAGGAATCTTCAGTTTCTCATGACGCGCTCGTGCTGTCCCAGATCAACACGCTTCCTGGTAACCTGGCTGGACTCCCAAGTGGGGATTGACAGTGCGGATGATATAGGAACTGTTACATCCCATAAATTAACGACCAAACTCCTGAATGCTTTGAGAATTACTCTAGACATCATGTCGTTTGCCGGTTCTTTGGCTTCCAGGTCCCGATCTTGTCATGATCTCACGTCGGCTTGCTGGCTTCACAAAGGACTATGTTTCCCAACACTATGTTGATTGCGATGGGCGTCATAGACGTTCGTTTCCCTTCCTACATTCATAGTAATGTGATGGCGAATGCCCGCGGTTTCATGCAGCGGATTGTTTTGTTATAAGGCTACAAATGCGAAACTTCAGCACAGAGAGAACGATTGAGGTCCCGGTGTCAATCTCAGGACAAATGGTTGGGTTCTTGTTTGTTATGATACATGACTACAATTACATCGGAACCTTAGTCCTCATCCACTAGTTTGCCTTGGAAGCTATGATATACCCTTAGCACGTTGCTCCATCTTAAGCCTAAGGCGCTGTCAGAGATGCTGTGTAGGGGAACATGATTGAACAAACACTCACTTCAGCAGCGAATATTTTGGACAGCTCACGGTACTGGCATTTTCTCCTTGTTCTTTGTAGAAAGCATTACAGCATTCATACAAGGCATCGATCTGACCAAAGTCAGTTTGTGCTTAGAATTCATACATGTATGTTCATAGCTTGTTTCAGGTGTGAGATGCGTACCTCTTTTCTGCATTTCCCTTCGTTGTAGTTGTTCTTTTGTATACAATCTGTCTCTCAGTAAGATGGATTACAAATTGCCCAGACTACACACTCTGGATTGCACATGCTCTAGGATGACATGGCGGGTCTGTCTTTAGGTCTTTGTCCATGTCCCCCTAAGACTTTGTCAATTTGGTGTTTCTCGCCAGTGCCATGGATGTGACATCATGAGCATACCATGGTGAAGCACGCAAACAGCCGAAACGCTGCACAAATTTGTACAAAAAAGGTGGGTAAGTATTGAAGTAACTGAGCCAGCAGTCTTGCAAGAGCTCAGGTAAGAGGAATTGTGCTTTGCAGGTAAAGGTGATGAAGATGAATCCGGTTGGTTGGATCTGGCCAATGCTTTAAGAGCGAGACCCCACTAATTCTCAGTGCTCCCACCTCTTCGTTGCGCTTTCCTCCTTCACATAACCTTTCGCGCGTTGCCACCGCTCCTACAAAACCCCCCGACGCGTCTGCGCAGCCTCACGAGAGCCTTCCATTACCCGACGTAATTTGCACCCAAAGCGCCGGTATTAAGGTATGGCTATCTCCGCACCACATAAAGCAGCTTCCCCCACGGCAAAACGTCCTTTCCTTAACGTCCACCGCTTCCGCTAGCACAGCCGACTGACCTTGCCGAACAGCCTTACCCTATCGCTCTACGACCCAGAATCACACCCAGCCATCCACGAACTCTCTACACCCCAAAATGTCTGACAACGGTTCGCCCAACGTGCAGCAGAAGCCTGAGGATGGTGGCCAGAGCGAGCACCTCAACATCAAGGTGACGGATAACAACAACGAGGTCTTCTTCAAGATCAAGCGCACCACTGCCCTTGGCAAGCTCATGAACGCTTTCTGCGACCGCCAGGGAAAGAACATCTCGAGCGTACGATTCCTGTTCGACGGTCAGCGCGTAACAGCTGCAGACAACCCAGACACGGTAAGTAGGAGAATAGTGGTCTCCCGCGATTAGCGCGAGGCTGCATTTCTTGAGCCAATTGCTGACAGGACATAGCTCGACATGCAAGACGGCGACACTCTCGAAGTCCACCAGGAGCAGATTGGTGGCTGCTGACCGGCGACCCCCCGCAGCGTTGTGCAGAGCTCCCTACAGCTGTACCAAACTTCGACACCCGGCGGCTAAGTCATCACCTTGTATACCCACGAGTACGACTTGCCGAAGACCTACGAGTACACGATTGCTTTCAGCGGCGGCGATGGCGGAAAAGAGGCATTGGTTTTGCTTTCAGATATGATTCTATGGGTTCGGGCGTCACGGATTTATCAAGCCCGCCTTGCGCGGCGCTCTTTGTGTCTTCACGTATTAGCTGATGGTGCGCCACATGCGAGGAGGATTGAATTCATTACATACTTTTCATGACTTACATGCACTCCTTTGGCACCAATGAGCAGTCTGTATAATATGTGTGAGGGTTGGTGCTGTGGGTACGACGAGCAAAGCAACGTTTTGGCTTTTAGCCGAACACGTTCAATGTCCAATATCTTCGTTTGCCAGTGAAGGTGCCATACTAACACACTCAAATTTCCGTGCAACTCAAACCAGCTCTTCAATCCTAATTTGTACATTTTCGTAGACTACATATACACAATTATAGAGGCTTCCAAGTCGTATCATACACCTAGCGAAGCCCTAGCAGAAGCGTGGTCGCTCCCCTAATCATCCCAAACAGCCTTCTTCCTCGCTTCCCTCTCCTCAGCCTCCTTCTTCTCCCTTTCCCTCTCCTCGTTCCTCCTCTTCCTCTCCTTCTCCCTCATAGCACGATCATATTCCCTCTCCTCATCCGTCCTCTTCGGTGCCCTAACACCCAAGGCACCTGCAATCAGCCTGCCAGCTACCGCCGTTGTCTTCTCTGGTCGCTTGTCCAGACTGCCACCCCCTCTGCTCGAGCTCCTACTCCCGCTATCGCTCAGATTCGAGTTCAAGCTATACGGCACATTATCCGGGTACTCAAACTGCGTCGGACTAGCGGGTGTAGGCGGCGGCGGGTTTGGCGGGATATCGCGAGACGTGGATGTAGACAGTGGTTGTAAAGAATCGTGTGGTGAACCCTTTGCTTCTGACTTGCCCGAGTCTACATCTTCGGTTTCGGTATCCGAGCCACTGAGTTCGGCTTCCCAGCTATCTGCCACGGGCTTGGATTTGGGCTTCTGCGCAGTTTTCTGTGGGTGTGACGTCGAGAGTTCAAGGTTACCGAGCGTGTTTGCGATTTCTATAGGAGGACAAGATGTTAGTGGTGCTTCTCCTTCCATTAAGAACTTTGATGGATGGGAGTGTGGAAAACGAGAAATACGTACCTTCTTCGCTGGGTGTCTTGTGCATAGGCGCCATATTGTTTCTTCCGCAGTGCGTGTACCTTGTGTGCTGAAAGGTCGTGTGAGGCTCGTGTTGATTTGCGGGGTAAAACGTTCCGGTCTCCTCGAACAAAGGGTATCGGATGATGCGGGGGAATGTTTGATAGCTTAACGCTTGTGACTCTAGTAGAATGGCAGCAGCAGCCTGTCAAGCGATTGAGGAGTGTTACTTGGATTTAAAAATCAAGGGTTCAATTGAGCTATAGACCCTAATTATGGAAATCCACGGATCACTCCAATATACGAAACATCGAATATGCTAGCTCTCCCCTGCGCCGATTGCCCGCAGAATAGGGTGCTTGTGGGGAAAGGGCGCGCGTCACAACGCACAACATGCTTTCGACGTCAGATCGATGCTTCATTTAGGAGCTGGACCCACTTTCTCGATTCTAGAACGTCTACTGTCCGAACAAATATAGATGTGGCTATGGCCTTGCCGGTAGGGAGCGAGGTGGTTTGCGCAACACCTACATGCGCGTTCCTGCATTCTGTGTTGAGTGCTGGGATCATATTCGGTCATACACGTGTTGTTGTGAAGGATATTCAGGGGCATATGGATTGCGGCATCTAGACCTTTGCAGAAGTTCTCAGCAGTCAAGCATGCATCAACTTGGGAAGTTACTAGCTTCTACGCTTCATACAGCTATCTGACCTCATTACTATCACGGTTAGTGTCGCTTTGCTGTCAATGCAGTATCTGATCGTAGTAGAGAACGCAGATCTGTGACCTCGAGATCCAACCGTGATACATTGATCAGACCCGATGACGTGAGAACAAAAGCTGCTTTACATATAAACGTTGTCATAGGGGATTCCAAATCGCAGCTATATCTCCAGTAGGCTTGATGGAGACATGGGCATGCATGGTTGATGTTGAGAGTGCTATACGGTGCACTTGGCTTGGAAAATGGCCAGATAGCATTCTAAGTAGTGTATCATTTTATCCCAAACATGGCTCACGAGAAATTCGAAAGGGTTTTTAAGGCATGAATTGAGCCGGTTCATCACTGTTTAAAATCTGCGGGCACTGAAACCACGAATCGATCCAACCACGAACAACTTCTATACATTGCAATACCAATGTATTTGAACTAGAAATTACGACCAGACTTCAACAGAGACAACCAAAACTAATGATACAAAAGCAAGGCACATACGATGCATGCTCACAAACTAGACAAAACGCCGCTGATTAGACAGAAAACACCCGCGGGGTATCATCTTGTCAAAACAGTTATGCCAAACCCAAAATGACCAATGCAAGCAATGCAAGATGACCCTGAAAACACCGACATATGCAATGCGCCACATACAGCCTCGTTACTTCTTCATAGGCTGGAGCCCATCCTTGGCTCTTCATCACTTCGTCTAATGCTCATCTTCTTCTTCGCTTTGCCCTTCTTTTTGGTAGACGGCTCGTTCGGCGGCGAGTGGGTACCGCGACTACCTCCTTGGCTGTCTCCCTGCTTCAAACCCTTGACTTCCTGAAGCATGTCGCGGAAGCCTTCTTCAAGCGTCGTCATCCGCGCAAGCATAATTCTGCTCATGCGGTTAGACTCAGAGTCGTTGTCGCTGCCCTTCTGCATTTCATGTGCCTTCATTCTAGCAGCCATCTCGAATTGCGTGGTAAACGATGCAGGTAGACCGTTAAGATTGCCAAAATTGGGGTTGAGGTTGTTGTCTCCGAGATCTGATGCAAGATCTAGAGCAATGGCATTGAACGAGGGCTCGCGTGCCAGGTTGCTTTTAGACAGTAGGTTGGATGACATCCCGCGTGGTGGCATGATCGCACGAGGACGAGAAGCCGCAGCAGGAGGGGGCACACTAGCCCGCTTTGGAGTTTTGGCGCCTGTTCCACTTGAAGTGTCCAGACGTCCCGGAGTTGCTGTACCAGTGGCTGTCCCGCTGCGAGCGCTTGTCCTCGGCCGCTTTTCGGGAGATGGAGCACGTGACACGTTCATAGTCTCCTTGACAGGACTGAAGAGAATTGTGCTTGTGGAAGTGTTGCGGTTGTGCCCTGGTTTGGATCGCTTCTTGCTAGGTGATAGAGGTGCTTTTGCTTTGAAGCTGGAATCAGAGGGTGAGGCCACAATGGCTGGAGTGCGGCTTTGCGACTTGGGCAGCATAGTCATGGGCGTACGGAAAGACTCATCTTCGGAAGACTCGTATCCTGTCTGAGGCCGTTTGCTATCCTTCTGACTCTGCTCGACCCGCGGGGTGACCTGCTGATCGGTACTCGCGTCGTCGTCTTCGTCATCTCCATCAGCATCAGTCTGCTGTGGCACCTCCTCCATGGTCATAGCTAAATTTAAGTCTGGTTCTTCTTCCTCTGCTATGGCCCGACCCAATGGGGTTGCGGCGTCGTCGGGATCGGAAACCACCGTCCTGGTAGCGAGCGGGTGCCTACGTCTCGGCTGACCGGCGGTTTTCGTTCGCCGTAAATATGGCCGAATGGGCCCCTCGAGTCGGTCCAAAACTGATCGTGAGTCGTCCTGAGGCGGTGTGTTCTCATCATCGTCGCCCATCTTCTTCATCCAATCCGATACAACATTGCCCGAGTTCCTCCTAGGCGTCGGATAGCGAGGTGTAGGTTGGAAGCTAGGGTCGCGAAAGGGTCGCCTGAACACCTCCTCGAGTGCCTGGTCCTTCTGGAAGGTAGTGACAGAAGGCTCACGGAGGCGAGGGCTGAATAATTCGGTAGGGCCCCGAATGCTGAACGCAGGCACAGGTGCTTTGGATTCAGCCCGACCCCGTTGTTCGACAAGATCGGTTGGACCGTACGATAGATGCGACAGAAGAACGCGCTCATAGAAGAAAATTACGAACAGGATGGGAAGATGCGTCAACTTAATGACGAGCCGATTCATGCGCAGAAACCTCTTGAAAGACATGGTGTATTTGAGCGGGATTAACAGCCACCCAATAATATTGGTCGGCGGGATGTAGGAGAAGAGCGCATCCGACTTGACCATAGAGATGGTGTTGACTGCGAATAGGAACTGATGCTCTTCATCGGCATTCTTGACGACTGCCATGAAGGAATTGGTCAGGACCGTAACAAGAATGGTGACGATAAGGAAGTGACAAATGAAGAGGAATAGAGCAAGAAGAGTCTTGCCGAGAAAGTTGACCTCGCCCCAGAGATCCCATGCGGCAGGTGTGAAACCCATAACCAATTGGAAGATGGCGTATGCGGCATCGGAAGCCCCGAGATCTCTCTTGAAGGCCAAGCTAAAAGCGACAAAGAAACCACTGCAGCTTATCACAATGAGGACGAGAATCGCAACCAGATCCATAGCCATCATCTTGAAGGCAATGAGCAGCTGCGAAAAGTACCGATAATGGTCCAGAGCCGAGAACAGCCTAGGAAAAAGCAGGACCGCGGTGGATCCCAGCACATCATAAGCCATAGCAGCCACCCCGTGGCGACTGACGTCGGGCATGAGAATTCCGTAAAGGCGTAAGACATAGTAAGCCATGAACATGAGGAGGATACCTAGATCAAAGGCATTCCAAACACTCATAATGTATAGACCAAAGCCCTGTTCAGAGAAACCAACTACTTCGTCGAGCATGTATCCAGCGCTCCAGAACCAGAACAAGACTTCAAGTGCTGTTATATCGTCCGACTTCTCAGCCAGCACAGCCAAGAACAGGCCCAGCATGATGGCGAAGGAGAGAGTCGAGAACAGGTTGCGGTAGCGCGGAACACGTAGACGGGAGAGTTTGAAGAGGGAGGCATCGTGGGGATCGTAGAGTGTTACTGTACGCCGAAGAAGCGCGGCAGGCGGAGGCAGGGGAGGCGCGGGCTTGGTCGGCGACATGCGACGAGACGGGCCTGTCCGTGGGGAGAGGTTGTCGCGGACGTTGTACCCACGTTCTTGGGGGGAGTCTGGCTTCCGGTGTAGGCTATCGGCTGCCGAGTGGAAGACAATGGTGCCTGCCCAGATGGCTTCCAGCTGGCGCACTACCAGAGGATGGGCAAGGAACTTCTTCGCCTGAGCGCGAATAGCAATCTCGAGCGTGGATATGCGCGCAGCATTACGGTACGCCTGCCGCGACCAGTTCGCGCCACCTGGGGTGTTGGTACCACGTTCCTGTACCATCATACCCTGCAAAGGATCGAAGTCGTAGGAGAGCGCATCGATGAGTTCTCGCGTGGAAAACTCCTTCAGCATGCGCATAGCCAGAAGCTCGCATATGAGCGCCCGCGTCTTACTGACGCCCACATTACCAGGATTCTCTTCTCCTTCCTTTTTGAATTGTAGGCAGTTGGCGAGCAGACAGTAGAGCAGCCCGCGCGAGAACTGGTCGGAGCGAATCTGCTGCTGGATGGGCTTGACGAGAAATTGCGACACTTGCGGGGAGCGCAGCTGGTCCCATGACAGCGTGGTTTCGCATCGCTGAACGAGGATTATGCGAATGGCGTGCGTGGTGTTGTAGATGGGTATGCGATCTGCGGATATTGTCAGTGCCATGAACAAGCAAGCAAGCAAGCATTATTCTCCGCGTACCCAAAACTTCCGCAGAAAAGACGGGCAGCAAGGGCCCGTCTCGCTGGCGGTCCTCGTCTTCGTCATCTTCGTCGCCGTCATACTGCGCTACGCCCTCCTGCTCATCTTCACTTTCCGAGTCCTCTCCGTTCTGGCGACGACGGTAGCGGTTGATGGCCGCGAGAAGTGGCGTGGTCTCAGATGGCCGGCGTGACTTTTTGCTGAAGAATGAAGCGAACATGGAAACTACCTCGAGCCTCTAAAGGAAACGAAATTCCTCGTCAGCGTCGGCGTAGGTAGGGGAGAGGGTGGTGGTGCGAGTTGGGTGGAGAGTGCTAGGTTTCATCACGGGTGGGAAATGAAGCACGAGATGGAGGATCGTGAAAAGCGCTCTTGCCTACTTTCGTGCCACATGCAGTTCACCGCCTGAGAACTCTGGCCCGTCATGCGCCATGTTCGCCTTGGAGAGAAGATGCAGACGGGTAAGACTCGATCCTTATCTCGCGTCGTCCCTCCCCCAGACGCGTCTGTAGCCAATAGACGCGGGCACGCCGCACATGCAGACAGGGCTTGCAACGAGGGGCGCCGCCAAAAGCACGTCCAGAATGCCATGTGAGCCATTGCCGGAGGGGAAAACGCGCCATTTTCAAAGGCGTCATCGAGACGATTGCCCTGAAGTGGGTATCTTTAGCACTCTGGGGTGCAGAGTGCATACAATATACCTCAGATCCTCCACATGCCTGATGGAGGTAGGCGAAACCTTCTTCGCGGCCCTCTCCACCACCTGATCCATGGTTACAGAGGAGCTGTTGAGGCATTTCACTGCTTCGTATCGCGCCATCAGCTCGTCTGATCCATCGCTCAGAGCCCCCAGGATGCGGTCAAAATGTCCGCGATCTGAAGGCATCTAGACGATCTCGATCAATAAATACCCTGACGGCAACCCTGCCTTTCGCTCTTAGGGCGAGGCTACTGGCCCTGCATGACATTCAGATAATTGCTCCATCTTATTTGTCACCTAGCCGCTGTCGGACTCAAAAACCTCAGACTCCCACGGCCTGCGATATCTGCTCATTCACACACAAATGCCTCTGCGCGCAGAGGCACGACAGACGGTGATGTCGCCGTGCATGAGCCGTTGGATCCTGCGCTGATCATAGCTCCACCTCGTTAAAGGTGTTCCCGCTACTCACCATTGGCAGCTTTGGCGATGCATGCAGCTCCGGCTTCACACCGCCAGGCGAGCCCTTGCAAAAGAAATTCTTTGTTGAAGGTTTTGATGTGCAGTAGGTGCTGATCTCGTGGGAAGTGCACGAAATTTTCAATTATCCAAAGTCGCTCACTGACTCTGCTGTAAAACCTGTCTTGATCTCAATCAAGTTTCGGTATGACTTGGACATCAGCTGTTGGTGAGCACCACGATGAGGGGACCAAGACGTAGTCGACGTCGATATCGGAGCAATATTTTTTGGTGCTCTACGATCGTGGTTGACTCTCGGCGAGGCACAGAAAGGCCGACCAAACTCGTCATTCGCTAAGGCGGGGCCAATCAACCCCGCCATACAGCGGCAGCTAGACTACTCACGTTTTTTTCGTTGCAGTGAGGCTCTGAAACTTTTTTCTCAGGCTTCACTTCTTCTCTTCTCTACAATTGCCTGGCAGTCTCGCTTCTCAAGGGTTCCATAGCCCTAGAGCTGTCACTTATACCTTCAATTATGGCTTCACAGCCCGACCAAAGCCACGACTTGGCTCTTGAGCTTCAAGATGGCTATGTCTGCTTCGGAAACAGCTTCGGTGCTGACAAGAGCATTTCTGGAGAACTCGTCTTCCAGACGGGCATGGTTGGCTACCCCGAGTCAATCACAGACCCCTCCTACCGCGGCCAGATCTTGGTCATCACATTCCCCCTAGTAGGCAACTATGGTGTGCCCTCGAGGGAAGAGATGGACGCCCTTCTCGAGGGCGTTCCAGCTCACTTCGAGTCCAGCGAGATCCACATTGCGGGATTGGTTGTAGCTACATACGCTGGCGAGGAATACTCGCATCACTTGGCCACCTCTTCGCTGGGCGCATGGCTCAAGGAGCAGGGCGTGCCCGCCATCACTGGCGTCGACACGCGAGCGCTGACGAAGCGCATCAGAGAGGAGGGAAGTATGCTGGGACGTCTCATGCAGAGGACTGGACCAACTCCTTCCTCCACCTCCCTCACCAACGGTGCAGTCAACACCCAGACCCTCGCCGACGACGAGGTGGACTGGAGGAGTAGCTTCGAGCAGATCGAATGGCTTGACCCCAACAAGAAGAATCTGGTTGCTGAAGGTATGCAAAACCCAAACTCCAGCAGAGACCCATCCTAACACCCGTATAGTCTCCATCAAGGAACCCAAGCTCTACAAGCCCGATCCTGCGACTGCCCTCAAGCACCCCTCTGGCCGTCCCGTACGTGTCGTCACCGTTGACGTCGGTCTCAAATACAACCAGCTTAGGTGCTTGGTCCGGAGAGGAGTCGAAGTCTTGCAGGTTCCATGGGACTACGACTTCCCTGCGCTCGCTGGCAAAGACTACGATGGTCTCTTCATCTCAAACGGTCCCGGTGACCCAGCTATGATGGAGTCTACCGTCAAGCACATCAAGAGTGCTATGGACGAAGCGCGAACACCCATCTTCGGTATCTGTCTTGGTCACCAACTGCTCGCACGAGCTGCTGGCGCCGATACAGTCAAGATGAAGTTCGGTAACCGTGGTGCCAACATCCCTTGCACCAGCTTGCTTACTGGCAAGTGCCACATCACGTCACAGAACCACGGTTATGCCGTTGATTCCAAGACACTACCCAACGGCTGGGAAGAGCTCTTTGTCAACGCTAACGATGGGAGCAACGAGGGTATCCGACACGTTCGCAGGCCTTACTTCAGTGTGCAATTTCACCCCGAACACACCCCTGGCCCTCGTGACACCGAGTATCTCTTCGATGTCTTCATCAGCACTATCCAGAAATCAATGACATCATCCGAAGTCTTGTCACAGCCAGTCGAATTCCCCGGTGGCACCTTCGAGGAGAACAGAAAGCTCACCCCCAGGGTGGACGTCAAGAAGGTGCTTGTCCTCGGCAGTGGAGGTTTGAGCATTGGACAGGCTGGAGAGTTTGACTACTCTGGAAGTCAGGCGATCAAGGCTTTGAAGGAAGAGGGAATCTACACGATTCTGATCAACCCCAACATCGCCACCATCCAAACCTCCAAGGGTCTTGCCGACAAGGTCTACTTCCTGCCCGTCAACGCAGACTTTGTTCGCAAGATCATCCAGAAGGAGCGACCTGATGGTATCTACGTGACCTTCGGTGGTCAAACCGCCCTCCAGGTCGGTATCCAACTGAAGGACGAATTCGAAGGCCTCGGCGTCAAAGTGCTTGGTACCCCGATTGACACCATCATCACTACAGAGGACCGAGAGCTCTTCGCTCGTAGCATGGAGTCGATTGGCGAGAAATGTGCCAAGTCTGCATCTGCCAACAATGTAGAAGAGGCTATGCGCGTCGTCAAGGACATCGGCTTTCCTGTCATTGTCCGAGCTGCCTATGCTCTTGGTGGGCTCGGAAGTGGCTTCGCAAACAACGAGGCTGAGCTGCTCGACCTTTGCAACAAGGCTTTCGCTGCCAGTCCTCAAATTCTCATCGAGCGCAGTATGAAGGGCTGGAAGGAGATCGAATACGAAGTTGTCCGAGATTGCCGAGACAACTGCATCACAGTCTGCAACATGGAGAACTTCGATCCGCTTGGTATCCACACGGGAGATTCCATTGTGGTTGCTCCCTCGCAAACTCTGTCCGACACTGATTACAACATGCTCCGAACGACCGCTGTCAATGTCATTCGCCATCTCGGTGTTGTCGGTGAGTGCAACATTCAATACGCACTGAATCCCTTCTCCAAGGAGTACTGCATCATTGAGGTCAACGCCCGTCTGTCGCGTTCCTCCGCTCTTGCCTCCAAGGCGACAGGTTACCCCCTTGCCTTTGTTGCAGCTAAGCTTGGTCTGAACATTCCTCTCAACGAGATCTCCAACTCAGTCACACGTGTGACATGTGCTTGCTTCGAGCCATCGCTCGACTACGTTGTCGTGAAGATTCCTCGCTGGGACTTGAAGAAGTTCACCCGTGTCTCAACACTCCTCGGTTCTTCCATGAAGAGTGTTGGCGAAGTTATGAGCATTGGTCGAACGTTCGAAGAAGCCATTCAAAAGGCTATTCGCGAGATCGATCCCAGCAACCTCGGTTTCAACGAAACTCCAGCCCTGATGGAGATCGATCAGGAGCTACAGACACCTTCCGACCAGCGTCTCTTCGCCATCGCCAACGCTATGAAGGCTGGATACAGTGTCGACAAGATCTGGGAGATGACCCAGATTGACAAGTGGTTCCTCAGCCGCCTCAAGTCTCTTAGCGACTTCGAGAAATCAATGGCAAGCTACAACACCCTCAGCATCACCATGCCGCTGTTGAAGAAGGCAAAGCAGCTCGGTTTCTCCGATCGCCAACTCGCTAAGTTCTGGGCCTCGAACGAGCTTGCCGTCCGCCGCGTGCGTGTCGATGCTGGAATCTTCCCTGTCGTCAAGCAGATTGATACGGTCGCAGCTGAGTTCCCCGCCGTGACCAATTACCTTTACTTGACATACAACGCCAAGGAGCATGACATCAGCTTCAACGACAAGGGTATCATGGTTCTCGGCTCAGGTGTGTACCGCATTGGATCATCAGTTGAGTTCGACTGGTGCTCAGTCCGCGCTATCCGCACTCTCAGAGAGCAGGGCTTCAAGACAGTCATGTTGAACTACAACCCGGAAACAGTTTCTACCGACTACGATGAAGCAGACAGGCTATACTTTGACAACATCAGCTTAGAGGTTGTCTTGGACATCTACCACCTTGAGAACTCCAGCGGTGTCATTGTCTCCATGGGAGGCCAAACCAGCAACAACATCGCCCTTCCTCTGCACCGCATGAACGTCAAGATCCTCGGTACTTCCCCCGAGATGATTGACAATGCCGAGAACAGGTACAAGTTCTCTCGTATGTTGGACCGCATCAATGTCGACCAGCCTGCATGGAAAGAGCTCACCAGCATTGACGAGGCGATGGAATTCTGCGACCGAGTTTCCTACCCTGTCCTGGTTCGTCCCTCGTACGTCCTGTCTGGAGCTGCCATGAACACTGTCTACTCGAAGCACGACCTGGCCAACTACCTCAATCAAGCTGCCGACGTTTCGAAGGAGCACCCAGTCGTCATCACCAAGTACATCGAGAACGCAAAGGAGATCGAAATGGATGCCGTCGCTCGCAACGGAACCATGATTGGTCATTTCATCTCTGAGCATGTTGAGAATGCTGGTGTTCACTCTGGTGATGCTACGTTGATTCTCCCTCCTCAAGACCTTGACCCAGAGACTATTCGCCAGATCGAAGATGCCACTGTAAGTTTTTTCAGCTATATACATCTACCACGCATTTACTAACCCATGATCAGCGCAAGATAGGAGCTGCACTAAACATAACTGGACCTTACAACATCCAGTTCATTGCCAAGGATAACGAGATCAAGGTTATCGAGTGCAATGTCCGCGCTTCCCGATCCTTCCCATTCGTCTCCAAGGTCATGGGTGTCGATTTGATCGAGATGGCTACCAAGGCCATGTCAGGCCTACCTGTGACTGAGTACCCACCCACTAACATCCCGGCCGAGTACGTTGGTGTCAAGGTTCCCCAGTTCTCGTTCTCCCGTCTTTCCGGTGCTGATCCTGTCCTTGGTGTGGAGATGGCTTCCACTGGTGAGGTTGCCTGCTTCGGTCGTACCAAGTACGAAGCCTATATCAAGGGTCTCATTGCCACTGGCTTCAGGCTGCCGAAGAAGAACATCTTGCTGTCTATTGGTTCATTCAAGGACAAGTTAGAGATGTTGCCTTCAATCGAGCGTCTGCACAAGATGGGCTACAACCTCTTCGCCACTGCTGGAACTGCTGACTACATTCAAGAGCACGGTATCCCCGTTAAGTTCTTGGAAGTATTGTCCACTGGTGAACACGACGAGCAAAAGCAAGAGTACTCGCTCACCCAGCACTTGTCAAACAACCTCATCGACTTGTACATCAACTTGCCATCCAGCAACCGTTTCCGTCGGCCTGCCAACTACATGAGCAGAGGATACCGTACCCGTCGTATGGCCGTTGACTACCAGACTCCTCTGGTGACCAACGTGAAGAACGCGAAGTTGTTGATTGAGGCTATCGCTCGCCACTACGACATGGAGATCAGCAAGGTAGATTTCCAGGAGTTTGCTGCAGCTCCCGGAGCCCACGATGCATCTTCAGGGCCTTTGTCTAAGCTTAACGGCTCGCTGTCGCTGCAGCAACTTCTTGCAAGGTCTCCGTTCAAGAGGGAACACATTACCTCTGTCAAGCAATTCACCCGTGCAGACCTTCATCTGCTGTTCACCATCGCGCAAGAGATGCGTCTCGGTACTCAGCGCCAGGGTTGTCTTGATATCCTCAAGGGTCGCGTCCTCTGCACTCTGTTCTGCGAACCATCAACTAGGACTTCCGCTTCCTTCGATGCGGCTATGAAACGTCTCGGTGGTGAGGTCGTCGTCATCAATGAATTGGTGTCGTCTACACAAAAGGGCGAATCCATTGCAGACACTATCCGCACTCTGGGCTGCTACGGTGATGCCATTGTCCTGCGTCATCCGTCGGAGGAGTCGATCAACATTGCTACCAAGTTCTCCGATGTGCCTATCATCAACGCTGGTAACGGTAGCCGTGAGCACCCAACCCAGGCTCTTCTGGACATCTTCACCATCCGAGAAGAATTGGGCACAGTGAACGGTAAGAATTTCCTTGTACCAACCTCATGTGAGACATACACTAACTCTTTTTAGGCCTCAACATTACCTTCGTTGGTGACCTCAAGTATGGCCGAACGGTCCACTCCCTCTGCGAGCTCCTTTCTCACTACGATGTCACCATCAACCTTGTGTCGCCCTCGTCTCTACCCATGCCTACTGGTGTCACTGATGCACTGAAGGCCCGCGGTCAGCTGAACAAGGTCACCACTGAGCTGACCGACGACATCGTCGCTTCATCGGATGTCATGTACTGCACTCGTGTACAGAAGGAGCGCTTCCCAGATGTTGCCAGCTACGAGGCTGTCAAGGATGCGTTTGTCATTGACAACAAGCTACTGAAGGGAGCCAAGGCGAACATGATTGTCATGCATCCGCTCCCAAGGAACAACGAGATTAACGAGGAGGTGGACTTTGACCCAAGGGCAGCCTACTTCAGACAGGTAAGTCTAACCCTGATCCATAAGGACATCCCAGCTAACAGCATCGCAGATGAGATACGGCCTGTACACCCGTATGGCGCTTCTCGCTATGGTCATGGCTCCCTAATCAGATCATCCAGCGCACGACTTCATGGCAGGCGTTTGACGGTTTTCACGAAAACGAAGAAAGCAACAAAAAGTTTTCCTTCCGCATACTTTCCTTTCGAGTTTATACCATGACATAGACGAGCATCATCAGCAAAGATTGTAGATAGATACTCAAAAGCATTTCCACGGAGTTTTGGCCACGGGTTAACGGTATATATATGATGTATAATTATCAACATCAGGATGGGGGGAAGCTATTTCACTTTTTCTGCAGCACGTTTCGGTGTTATTCTTGTATATTTTCAAAGAGGGGGAAAGTCATTTCATTTTTATTTCGTTTTCTTTTGGCGTTTGGGTGGGTCCTCTGATCGAGGTTGGGAATATGGATCGGAGTTGAGAGGAAGATCGGTACATCAATCGGACTGGGTAATTATCGGCGGTATTATGGATAGGGATCTGCATGGTTTGGAGTCGGTGGAACGGTGGGATCAAACACAACGGAATTGGAAACAAAGGTAGTCATTACTACTGCCGGGAAGAGGGAAGACGCCGGACGCCTCGCCCTTGGTGTATACAATGGAAACAGATTCCCCACGTTGCGCGAAGTCGTCGGACTTTGCGTAAGAACATCAATCTCTCTGAGCACGTCGTGTACGCTTCGTGAAGTCCTTGTCGCTTTTCGGAAAGCAATGGTATTGTGCCAGTAGTGGCAGGAGTTTAGTGGCCGAGGCATCGCCCCCAACCTGATGTTCGTTAGCTTGTGATTCGAGAGATAGTGAGTTACGAAAGTGCTCGTTCTCAGGGTGTCGCCGTCTACACCAGGCAGGCGGATACAAACTAACGAGATTCTGCCATGTTCAGTGAACTTACCAGGAAGACCACAGCCGAAGCCGACAAATAGGTAGATCAAAAAGATGACAACCAGCGTTAGCAGTACCATCAATTTGACGTTCTTCCACCACATCCTCCTCTTTAGCGTCCGTGACCTGACCCTGAAGTCCCTCGCATTCTCACCCAGTCTGCCAGTCTTATCAACCAGGACACTCATATGCTCGCCCCTTTCCAGCACACGTTCAATGTTCTCTGTCATGATTTCCCTTACGCCCTCGATCTCGCGCTGCGCCGTCCTGAGCGCATCCTGTTGTCCAGCCTGAGTACCACCCTGCTCTACCATCATCCTCTTCAACGCGCCGTTGAAACTCGCACACCCATACGGCGGCAAGTCATGGAAGTTTGTGCTTCCAGGCTCGAATTCAGCAAAGAACTTCTTCTCGAGGTTCGTCAGGAAGCCAAAGGGTATGCGCTGGCCGAGGTCGCGTTCAGCGATAACGAGGAAGGTGAGGCCGCCGGCCGTGGACTGGTTGTTGGGGAAGTCTGAAGGCGACTTGACGAGGCAATGAATGAAGAACTTGGATTGATCGATGGTTTTGTGGGCGGATTTGTCGTGGGCGATGCGTGGGAGGACGAGAGAGACGAGAGAGGAGGCATTAGAGGAGGCCGAGGCGGTGTGTTCGGTCAAGACGGTTGTGTTGTGAGCTATGCATGCGCTGTGATTTTATCAGTTAATGGTGTTTCCAATTTGTATCATGTATTAGAGAGGCCATACTAGAGCAGCGGCGTGGAAGAAGACGAAGACGCCATGTTCAAGGTTGGCGGAGGAAGACCAAGGGCTCTGCGCGTAGCCGGGGGCGCTTTCGGTTGTTTGCGTGATTTGGGATTCGAAGGAGATTTCGAGTAGGATACGAGCCCTCGAGAGACTAGAGCGTGGTGGTGATGATGATGATGATGATGTGGGTCTGTTGTAGTGGTAGCCGTTGATGGTGTTGGTGCTGCTGCGGAAGGAGTGCCACTAAAGCTGGGGATGCTGCCTCTAGCCATGTGCGTCATAGCCAAGACGGTTCACGCCTCATGCGCTAATGCATGGATTGCGCTTGCGATTGATTGATGGGGCTTGCTTGCGATTTTAGTCAACTTCGCGTCTTCCATGCGCGTAAACGGGAGTTGTCGCAGGTATCAATTTCGAAGACTTCCAGTTGCGGTGGTTACGATCGCGTAGCAGCGAGGGTCTGCCTGTCATTTTAATTTCCGTGTTTCGTTTGCCTTTCACTTGGACACCCCACACTCTCCCAGCTCGCGCATACTCCACCGCTACGCAGAGACACACAACACAGTTTGAGCCAGCATGGTGCGCGTAAAGAACCGCTACCTGGTAGTCAACTTCCTATACCCGGAGCCTCCCGCGAAGAGCAAGACGCAACTTTCGGACGCCATTCAAATTCACTCGCCGACGCCCGATGCCCTTAAGCAGGGTCTTATCATACGTATGATACGGGACGGTGTTGAAGAGCTGTTTGGCGACTATGGCTCGGGTATGGTGTCTTCGGGACTGAAAGGTATGTTGCAAAGGCCTCGGGGGATTTTGATGGCCGTACTAATGACGTGCACAGTCAATTATTGCTCTCCCTCAACCAGCACCGCCATAATACGATGTCCACGAGACCACTACCAAATGGTCTGGGCAGCCCTCACATACATCACTCACATTCCCAAACCTCTCGATATACCTGTCGTGATAAGAGTCGTGCGGGTTAGTGGTACCATCAAAAAGGCGGAACAGGAGGTTATCCGACGGTCACAGCACATTATCAAGAGAGCAAGAGCCTGGGATGGCGCCGGAGAGCTGCCCATGCTACAGAAAGTGGAGAAGGCAGTTGATAAAGAGAGGAAAGTGGAGGACGAGGTGCTTGCTAGGATTGACGACGACAACGAGAGTGAGGACATGAGCGAGTAGGCAGACTTGGGACTCTGCGTTTTTTTCATCTGCTAAGCCTGGCTTGTCGGATACTGGATACGGGCCCTAGCCATCACTGCGTGCTGCTTGACCGATACCATATCCTTGCTCCTGGCACTCCTATCTGTACTGCTCGGCAGTACTTAGGTGTGCCTCTGAAGCCAAACACAACCAGAGGGTTGTCTTAAGGGATAGAAACAGCGGCTCTGGCCCATGCTCGTGACAACGCACTACACGAGCTGAAGAAGATCTAACAAATTGCTGCTTGCGCAGCTGATGTTGATCCATATCAAGGTCTTCGGTCTGCCATGAAATGTCGGGCAAGGGGGGATATGTGGAAACCCATAGTCGTTTTCGCGACAACGTTGCACATATTGGGTCGTAAATGCGATCAAAGCGGTGGTTGTGCCACGCATGGAGAAGCTCGACTCCCTGGTTGGTATAATTAGTGAGGAGAATAATGCACTACACGACATTGTACAAGCAATTGAGGCGAATGGCAACGCCTCAATTGATGGATTATATACATTCTTCAGATATAAATACTATTCGTACAAAAGCTAGATACTTCAATTCGGCCTCAGCATAGCAATGATGCTCGCTGTGATGACAGCCCCAGCCGCAGCGCCTTGGAGGATGGCGCTGGTATAGTCGATCCGCCGCATTGAAATGACGCGATCGCTAACAATGTCATGTGCTATGAAGCTAGCCTTTTGCTGCCAGCTTTCTAGTTTGGAGGGGGGAGTGGTGTGAGATGACGAGATTTCTTCAGCAATGGTAACGCGTTCCTCTGGTGTCAGGGTCTCTTCTTCAGGAGTAAGAGCCTCAGCTTCAACAGTTACAGCGGATTCCTGGACGACTTCGGGAACGAGTTCAGGTTCGACCGACGATACGATGTTTGTTCCCGCTGTTGGGGACTCCTCAACGACCTCGTCGGCAACCACGAGCGGTGCCTTGGCAGGTGCGTCTGTACGATCAACAACCCTGTCGATGTCTTCCTCAATTGCTGTTAGACCTTGCGTGGCTGACACGGGCACAAGTGCAGTAGCAGCAGCCGATGACGCTGCAGCATCCATAGCAATCTGATGCTGCGCCTCCAAAGCCTTCTTGATTTCCCTGACCATCCTCCTCCTTCGCCACGGCTCCAAGATTGCCAAACTCAATAGCAACAGGAAGATATTGACACCCATGAGGCCAAACGTGACCCAAGTACTGTTCCTTCGGATGGTGTCGCTCCAGATCTGCTCTTCGTGGTATTGCGCACGTTCCCTCTTTTCCAGTTGTGCTCGCGCGTCTTCCAAAGCATTTTCGGCGTTTGCGACGGCGTCCTTGGCTTCCCGAACGGCTTGATCATTGATGTGTTCGGAGCGAATGAGGGCCATGTAACGTTCAAGGTCGCCATTTGACCATGAATGTTTACGCTCCAGGAGAGCGACGACTTCTTTTTGCGAGGTAGCTTGGTGGGCGAGGGCGGTGTCGAGGGCTTGTTTAGCGGAGTCGATGGCTAGACGGCGGGCCTTGACAAGTTTCTCTGCACGGTGTTAGCTGCTGCGTCGGAGCGGTACAAGGTGATTGCATATACCCTGCTCTTTGATCTCCCTCCTGAGTGCCTCGACGCCAGAGTAGTCGGTTCCAGTGTATGTATTGACCTTTTGTGTGACGACGGCAAGCTTCGGTAGCAGCTCATCCATGGCATTGGAGAAGCGTTTTGAGAGGCTCCATCGCTGCTTCTCTTGATGCGAAGGCAGGTGTTCGTCCGGTACGCGAGCAATATTATCCAAGGGCTCATCCTTTGTGGGTGGTTCCGATTCTTTTGGAGGAGGCTGTTCAATCTTGGGAGCGGGCGGTTCTTGCAATGCGGCCACCGAAGTTTCTGCGGCTCGTTTGATAGCCATTTGATCCTCAAGTATAGCATTGAGTCTCCTCTCTAACCGCTCCTGATCCTCTGGTGATGGCGGGGCTCCTGATAGCTTGGTCGGAGGTTGCTGTATAGGATTGGAGTCGTTTGCGGGCGGCGGCATTGCGATGGGATCCGATGGCTTTGGTGGTCTTCCTTGTTCCCTCCATCTTGTTGAGCTTGTGAAAGTACGTTGCGACCATTGTGCAGATGGGTTGGCGCTCAACGGCGTCTTTGCATGCCACCTCAACGCACCAGGAGCTGTGCGATGGCGACACCTCGACAAGACGGACGATGCGCTGCGAGCAACATTGCTCAGAGATGGTGACGAAGGCGCTACCGTATTGGCGACAACCGAACGTGAAGCATGCTGAAGCAGTGGCCTCATTCTTGTCTCTACCCTCACATGAAGAGCGCCTGAGCTGTATGACGAATGACGAAAAAGGGCCAAAATGCGGACCCCCGAAGCGGGCGGCGTCGCATCGAGCGCAGGCGACGTGCCAAGGCGCGTGGGGTTGCGGCATGACGATGACTGGCCCTTTAGCCAGCGTCCCTTACTTGCACGTCTGCCGGCATTCCGATTCAGGGCTTCCCTAGTGCCCCTCCATCTAATCTTTGAGAAGTTGTTGATATCGCCGAGCGCCCTTTACTTCTACTTCCACAGTCAAGACGTAGAACCAGCAACACAGTCGCTCGTTTCCGTCACATACACCATGGGTTCCACACAGATTGATTTGGCAGAACTGCCTGCCATGAAGAGCAACCCAAAGGTACAACTTCTCAATCGTCTTGGCTACCTCTTATACTGACAACGCCTAGTTCATCTTCTTCACCGACTTTGACGGCACAATCACCCTCCAAGACTCCAATGACTTCATGACCGACAACATTGGCTACGGCCGCGACAAGCGCCGCGCCGGAAACATCGCCTGCCTCAACAACGAAATCACTTTCCGCGACTCCTTCCAAGATATGATGGACAGTGTCACAAAGCCCTACGACCAATGCATCCAATACCTCGTCGACAACATCAAGTTGGACCCCGGATTCAAGGCCTTCTTCGAGTGGTCGCTGGAGAACAACATCCCAGTTGTGGTACTGAGTTCGGGAATGGAGCCCGTAATCAAGGCCTTGTTGGAGAAGTTGGTCGGCCCAGATGCAAGCAAGATGCAGGTCTTGGGCAACCACGTCGGCCCCAGGGAAGGAAAGAACATCAACGAAGAGGGTGGATGGACAATCCTCTTCAAGCACCCCGAGTCTGGTTTTGGTCACGACAAGTCCATCGAGCTGCGAAAGTACTCCAGTCTGCCCGGGGACCTCCGACCAACAATGTTCTACGCCGGCGACGGTGTATCAGATCTCTCTGCAGCACGCGAAACAGACTTGCTCTTCGCCAAGAAGGGTCACGACCTGATCAGCTACTGCGCGCGCGAGGACGTGCCATTCACAGTCTTCGAGGACTGGTCCAATATCCTGACCAAGTGCAAGAGCATTGTAGAGGGCAAGACCACTGTCCAGGCTGCTGCCAAGGAAGGCTACGAGGCGTACAAGAGTGGCGCTGCTGGAATTGAAGTTCAGACCAAGAAATAAATGGGATTGCCGAAATTTGGTCTCGGGAAGACCATTCCTGGTTCCTGGTCCTGGGAGTTGGGACCGCCTATGTTGCGGCGCAGTAGATACCAAATCCTTTTGATGATGTGCGCACGGCAGTGGCTGCGGCGTAGACAGACTATGTGGGGGAGAGAATTATCCCAAGGCATCACCATAGACTGAAACGTTCGACGGCATAGAAAGGCTATAGATACGATTTATACGATAGACTAGAATTTGATGAAATTTTTATACTCAAGAGAATGCGCCACATATGAGACGACCGTTACTATGTACTCCTACAAACATCGCGCAATGAAGAAGGGCTGTTGCCAAGGGTATCTCTCGCAATGCAATACAGCAACAACTGGACCGATCGAATATGTACAACTTGCCAGCATCGTAATTCAGGCTACCTCGAGATGTTTACCTCGGTTGTCCTTACGATCGTCATACCCCTGGGGAGCACACTCCTCCTGTTACCCCTGCCAACCTCATGATCCAAGATACTTTCATCGCTCTCCCCAGCTTGACTCCTCGGTCTGCTCATTCCCCTTCCCCGTCCCGCCTCGGCATGATATGTATCCTTACCCAGCACAGCGTCCTCAGTATACGGGTCCCGGCCGGTCGACGAGGAATTTTCACTCATGTTTTTCATAGCGAATGAGTTACCGGGGCGCATGTCATCTTGCTTCATGTATCCATTGGAACGGAAAGGCGTGCTGTTGAGGCCGTTGGACCCAGTGGTGCGGCCTTTTGTAGCGAGGGAACGCATTTGGCCGAAGAAGTTCGCGAAAAGGGGTTTCATGGTAGGTAGACAGGCGGCGATGATGCCCACGTGCATTTCGACTCTATTTGAAGTATTAGTCGAAGCTTACAGTTGAATTGGAAAGTATGAGCACGTACTGCTGCCAGATATAATACCATGCTCCGTCACCGGACCAATCCGTAATTTTGAAGAAGTTGTACTGCATCGGTGTTTTGTAGATGGCTATTGCAGAGGCGAAAAGTCCCAGACTCAGGATGACTGCCAACCCAATGCGCGTTTGGATTGTAACCTGCAACCGCCACACCATTGGTATGGGAATCAGAGCGAAAAGCAGATCGGTGGCGATGTTGATGGACGAGTTGAAGACACCAACGTTCTTAAAGATATTAGCGTCGTAGCATTTTGCAGTTCTGCAATCGTGTTAGTATATATCGTGGACGATATAGGGCGTAGATGGAATGCGTACCCGGTCGGTGGGCGTAGGGTGTAGTCCCACCCTGCTTGCACCGGAATACATTGGAAAATGATAGCAAAGGTCGAACCAATGGTAAAAACACCAATAAAGACTATTTGTTTGTCAGTTGCTTGACCTTCGAAGTTCAGGCATGTTAACTTACCCAGCATGCCGATAAGGAATGGCCGCCATTTGGTTCGGTCCGCAAGTCGCAACAAGAAGAATCCGATGGAGAGCTTGATGAAGCTGTAGGCAGCGATGATGAATATCGAGTAGAAGTACATGACTTTGAAAAATGGGAATATGTTCTCCAGTGGGAAGGCTTCGGCGTGTTTTCCGAGACCCAGACCGATGACCTTTAAGAATAGTCCCAAGGTGGTGGAACTAAGAGCCTGCAAGGTTATAATCAGCAACCGACCCTTCCTCAGTGACTTCGCACCAGAACGCATGCGTAGTAAGAGTATGGAAACCTACCAAAGCAATCGCCATCATAGCGTCTGTTACAGTCAGTCATGTCTGCCACAACTTCGGATCGGTGGATCATACGTACCATCCCAACCAAAGGTCTTCAGCATGAAGATCCGGACGTAGAATCGCATCAGTATAGCGGCTGTCGACAACGCGAACAAGGAACCTTCCACTGCCAGCAGGCGTCCAGCCTGGTTCTCAGCCATGTATTCTGGTGACCGAGCTGGCATCATCGGCGGCCCCCCTTCCTGTCTCGAAACAATGGCATGGTACTCCATGTCAACGGTTGCGCAATCGACGAGAAAGCGATGAGTAGATCTTGTTGCTTGGACGTAGGTGTCCAGGCTATTAGAGCATTGTTCAGGAACACTTTCTGCAGGCTGTTTCCAAAGTAGCACTTAGGCACATGCAGATTGTAAAGATCCTGAACTGCGAGCAAGCGAACACATGTCTCGAGTAATACTGGCTTTGACCAATAATTGCACTTCCGTATATGCATGGTACGCAACTTTAATGTAGACACGACGGCTCGGCAGGGTCGTGCAGCTTAGGAATAACCGGAGTGGCGGTTTCAGTGCCGAGCCGTTCTCGAGGTCATCAGTGGCTCTGCAGTCGCAAAGTCTAATCCTTCATCTTCTGACGTGCCGCTCAACTGCTACGTCTTGAGCATCAAGACAGATACTTTCATTGCTTTCTTCATGCGCAAGAGGGAATGCATGCAAGACACGACTGCGCAGCAACAGAACGTATCGACGATACAACCTCCTCCATCGACACTGCGGATTCCGAACGGTCCGGACCGTCCACTCAGTGATCCAGGGCTAAAACCACGATCATAAACAAGGAACATACAGACTGCAGACGATCAATTCCGCTCTTGGGAGACGGAGTTCCAACAACAACTTCCCGTAGAAGTTACTCTGCGCGATTCGCAGTCTGAGTAGGAGTAGGTGCTTACACATGGAAGCAACGCTTTCTGGACGCAAAGTGCTGTTTTACTGAAGGATTATTGGATTACCGTAGCGACTTTCCCTTTACGTAGAGCTGTCATGCGTTCCCGTCAATGGCTCATAGTCGAGACGAGTGTAGTCTTGTGCACGGAGATGGAGACAAGCTGCGCGTTGTCTAAACGAACATACCCTGGTCATGGGCCAGTCTCAGACCTCTTCCTTCCATAGTGGGGATTCTGGTTCTGTGCCAATCACCATCACGACTGTCCTCCATCTGTTAGTCACGAGAACAGTACTGCTCAGCTGCGTCGCACAGCGCTGCGCAAATGTTCTCGTGAGATATGCGTGTTGCTCCCGTGTCGCGTATCAAAGTAAAAGCCATCGGAAAGCTACCAGTGCAGTGACAGTCGGAGGATTAGGTAGGTAATTTGTTAGGCGAAATGCGGACCTGCCGCAGACGAAGTAGGTGGTCGCATGTTAGATGAGTAAACGGGACGGTGGTCGAGTATTGGCAGGCGCTAGTTGTTCGCGCTAATCGTTCAGGCGCGACCAAGCCGCTCCCGCGGGGACTTCAATTATCCGGTCTTTGGCAGTTGTCCCGAGATAGCGTGACCAGGCGGGCCGCCTACCTTATTCCCCCCTCCCGTTCGTAGTCCAGGACTCCAGAGCTTCTCTCCGTGGACAGGGTCTCCGATCAAAACTTTTATTAGCCTCCTTAATGCATATTGCCTAAGCATGAATGCCTGTCAAAGCACCTGGTACCAGGTACCAATTGGTCGATCCATCATGTTCATCGGACTACAAGCAGAATATAGCAGGTACCGATGTATTTCCAGAAGCCTGACGCCCTTCCCCTCAATCCCGCACCCGGACATCATGCGACGCGGCCGGGTAAACTAAAGTGGCGCCTGGTCAAGCCGAAGCTTTCACCAGGATTATGCTTCGATTTGTCCATTCACTCCCCTGACCGAACAGCCTGGTCAGATCGATATGTAAATCTGCTTCAGGGTAGAACCCGAGCACATCGATCACGACCAGCTAGCACTTGTGCTGGGACGTGTTCAGGCGCCGGTATGTCTTCCTCGGTGAAGCCATTTCAAAAAAAGTGTAGTAGCCCACACGGCTTAGCATCCACTTCTTGCAGCCACTTATACCAGTCCCTGACAATCCCATTCTACCCACTACCCTGCCCACTTTTGGTGAATTCGCAGCCGAGAGCTCCGATAGCCAGGCATCCAATGGTGTCCGCCCGCTAACGCGTCTTACACTCGTTTACAGGCGTTAAATCCGCCCCAAATCCTTCCTTCCACTCACCTATAGGGGCGAGACTCATGCGAACCCACGTGTAGCGGAGTTTTGAAAACGCCTTGTCAAATCCCACAAGGCGACCTCGGCATTCGCCAGCCGCCAGCCGCCTATTCGGTGGTAGAGCATGCACCAAGGAGCTTTTCGAACCCCTTCGAACGCCTCAAGGTTATTGGCGAATAAAACATCAGTATGCCATAAGCTCAAGGGCCACACCGACTGACTCAATGCCTATCATTACCTGCCCGGAAACAACAAACCGAGCTAATGGGTCTGAAAACAGTACGATGTTGTACAGCACAGGTATTCTATGCCGATATTAGACTAGATGGAGGCGAGTGTTGGATTGCTTCCTGCGAGTATTTGAAGGCACATGCAGCCTCAAAACTTTGGACAGGGCATCGCCACGTTTTGCTCACGCCTCTTTCATCTCCTAATATTAATACAGTAATCGCTAGCTTGTGTTGGCCTTTCATCCGGAACCTTATTCAACGTCCTCGACCGTTTCAGTCTTTTGCTCGTCTTCATCCTTCACAAGCCTCTCTAGACCTTCGATCACCCATCTTTAACCGGTTCGAAACGCCATCATGCGTACTGCTGCATTCCTTTGGCTCGCTCCTGCAGCACTAGCCAGCGCCATCCCTTCCTTCGAAGAGGCTTCTCCCGCCATCTCATTCGACAAGAGGCAGAATGTGTCTCCCAACGTCCTCGGGGGCAAGATCCTGCAGGCTGATTTGTACGCTGGTGTTGCTGCCATCAACCAGCAGATCTATCAGGCTACCCAGAAGCCTGACCAGTTCAAGAAGTGCAATCCCCTGAACCTAATTGTTCGCAAGGAATGGTAAGGCGCCAGCAACCGAGATGTGGATTGTACGCTAATAGACTTAGGGCAACCTTTACTACACCGGAGAAGAACGACTATGTCAAAGCCGTCCAGTGCATCTCCAAGCTGCCTCCTAAGACACCCAAGTCTGAGTGCCCGGGCTGCAAGAACAGATACGGTAAGTTATGACTTTACGAAATGCATGTGAGACATACTCTGACTTCGCATCTCCACATCTGTAGACGACTTTGTGGCAACACATATCAAGCAAACATTTGCCATCCACAACACTGGCAACTTCCTCCCATGGCATCGTTACTTCACCTACGCTTACGAGCAAACCCTCCGTAACGAGTGCGGTTACAAGGGCTATCAGCCATACTACAACTGGCCCCGATGGGCTGACAACCCGATGAAGAGCCCTACTTTGGATGGCTCTGCCACCTCTATGGGCGGTAACGGTGACGCTGGATGCAGCAACCAGACCTTCTACGGTATCCCCACCAATGATGCTCCTCTGATCAAGATCCCCAAGGGAACTGGTGGAGGTTGTGTAACGTCTGGCCCATTCAAGGATTGGTCTGTCAACCTTGGTCCTGTCTTCACCGACTCTCTCTGCACGCCTCCCAACCCGATCGTCGACTTTACAGACCCCAACATGGGACTTGGGTACAACCCTCGCTGTCTGAAGCGTGACATCTCTGCCTGGACTTCCAGGCAGTGGACCAACGATGAGATGGTTGTGAAGCTGCTCAACAGCCCTGACATGAAGACCTTCTGGTACGACATGCAAGGTGGTGACCCAGCTTTCACCGAATTCATGGGTGTGCATACGTAAGTTGTATTCAAGGAAGACGTATTCAAGACATGCTAATATTCTACTAGGGCTGGTCACTTCACTGTTGGTGCTGACCCTGGTTCTGACTTCTTCACTTCGCCTGGTATGTTCTCTTACGTCAGCTTCACAAAGACGTTCGGCTAACAACGAAACAGGTGACCCATACTTCTACTTCCACCACGCCCAAATCGACCGCGTGTGGTGGTCGTGGCAGAACTTGAACCCTGCCAACAGGACCAATGCCATCTACGGAACGATTGCCCTGGGTGACCCTACCGCCCCTGCCACCAAGCTCACCGACACCATGACTCTCGGACATGCCTACCCTGGCAACATCACTGTTGGTGATGCGATGAGCACTATGGGAGGACCTTTCTGCTACACGTACATCTAGAGACGGACCCTCGACTTTACTTCGACCTTCTTGTATATACTTGACCTGTACATATTCATCCGGATTGGTGGACTGTAGTCGATTTGCTGTTGAGCTCAAAAATAGACCAAGCACGCGTACCCTGTGCGATGGAAGTAGACTAGCAACCCAGAACATCCATGGCCATTTTTCTGAGTGAGCGCGTGATGACTGCAAGCCTTGCCTGGATCGCCTGAGCATGATGAATCAGAAAAACCCAAGCATAGCGAATGTCGATATCAGAGTAGAAAGTGGAAACTAGCACGATCTAACGCATGTTCCGCAGCGCTAAGCGGTCACCATACCTGGGCTGCATATGTCCCGCAACGAATATGAATGGGCGGGGTCTCTCCATCCAAAAGCGCGGAGACCCTGCAGTGCCAACGCATCACCGCTGAAGAAGAATCGAGGGCAGTCATGTCCTCCAATCCCTCCGACCACGCCGGTTTCAAACGCTGTTTGAGATCACAGCCACCCTGAATCGGAGCGCCCCTCGAACATTATTGGCATCTTAGAGTCAGCATTGGAGGATTCGCGATTCGAGTGAACCCTTACCCCGCTAAGATTCTAGCTCCCCCGACTTTCTGGATCCAGGGGACGACGAATGTTGCAACAACCATCGCAAGACATCCCCAACATAGCAGAGAGCATTGCCAAACAGTAGAAAACTTGCGCAGAGCACAATAATCCCTCCATCATGAACGTCGACCCTCTGACTGGCAAACCGCTCCCTTCGACCGCCATCCAACGCATCCTCTACCTCGCGCCCAAAGTCCACATTTACCAGATCCCACCTGCGACGTCTACAAAAGGCTACCAGGCCTCGACCTGGACAGCCGACAACAACAAGCTCCAAATCTTCACGGCTCGACTACGCGTCGTCGAGACGTCAATACCGTCGAATGAGGAGCAACAAAGCAACGACGATGCAGAGGAGAAGGTCACAACAACACTCCTATTGGAAGACCCAAAAACGGGGGACCTGTTCGCCGCAGCGCCATACACAAGTGAGAGGACGGTAGAGCAAGCATTGGACAGTAGCCGCTTCTTCGCCATCACCGTCGTGGGCGAGGGCAGGAAGGCGATCCTGGGTATGGGCTTCGAGGAACGCAGCGAAGCCTTTGATTTTAGCATTGCGCTGCAAGACGCCCGTCGCGTACTTGGCTTTGAACAAAACCCCGCTGCGACATCATCATCCCGCTCCTCCAAATCCGCACAAACGCCCGTCGCCGAAGAACCAAAACGCGATTTCAGTCTCAAGGCCGGCGAAACGATATCGATAAATCTGGGAGGCTTGAAGGGACGCAGGTCAAGATCACATGAGGGAGGCGAGAAGAGTGAGGAAGGTGATCGCAAGAGCGAACAAGATGCGCTGTTCAGTATAAAGCCGCCACCGGGAAGTGGGGGTGGGGGTCCCGGATTCCTGCCACCGCCACCAAGTGCGAAGAGTGTCAAGGAGGAAAGGAGGAGAAGTCGGCAGAACTTTGATGCTGCCAGCTTTCAACCGCCCAAACAGACGGCGGAGGATTTGGGCTTCGACGATGGCGAGTTTGGCGAGTTCCAATGAGAGGGGGCTACAAATAAGTGGGAGGTATTTTGTGCATGTTTAGCATTGGAGTTATTGTTTGCACTGGTTTAGGTCCTCCGCGCATGGGAGGCGTTTTGAAATCAAGACATAGCAAGTTTCAAGGAGACGCGAGTTTTGCTGAGTGTATAGGTGCGTGTCGTCGAGTGAAAGCGAGGTGTGTTGGGTATATCAATCTACAAACGCCGATCCTATGTGCCCGGAAAGAATATTTCAATCGCCGCTCATGAATATGTCCAACCCTGCGCCTCATCGTACAGTCTTTCAATGTCGCGAATCAGATCCTCTGGCTTTTCTCCACCCTCGCAGTCCTTGAACTTGCCTCCATCGGTAACACAGCGCACTTTGTCGTCCAATCTCACGGTACAGCTGGTGGTCACGCCTACATCGCTACTATGCTGCACGCTATCTCGCAAGAGACCCATGCCATATGCGCCGTTCTCCTTGCTCATGCAATCGTTCAGCACGCCAAAGTCCAGGCCATGCTCCAGTGCGCAGTCTTCGATGAGGGAGCGGGCGGGTATCTCGGAATAATCGTTTGTAAGGCAGTTGGTGAAGCCAAGGTAGAGTTTAGGATCGGGGTACTCGGATGCGGCGCACAGCATGACAATGTCGCCTAGACATTCTGTTTGGCCGTGTTTGCATTCAACGCCGTCGTCTGCTGTCAGGCTGCATGTGTGTCAGCTACGTCGGCTGCTTGCGCGGGGACGATGCAACGTACCTTCCTATCATGCTCAAGCGGAAGTCTACCTTGTCCGACACGTTGGCCATGGCGGGCAAGACGAGCTTCTTCAGGCAGTCGCGCGCATCCGGACACTTTGACATGATGTGTACATCGACCGGTACCTTGGTGTCGGCCTCGTCGTGCATGTCTGTACATGTGAAGGTGCGTGCCAGCCAGAACAGACTGAAGAGCAACACAAACGCCGCCATCTGGAGTCGCGTCCTCCTTGTCTTGCGGGATGGCATTGTCTCGTCGGGTGGCGGCGCCTTAATGTGCTCGTGCGTGTCCGGGAGGAGGGGCGCCTTCTCTTCCATTGCGTGGGACGGTGTCGGGGCCGACGCGAGGTTTTTATCTATGGCTTCGTATAGGCGTAATGGGCGGGTGGTCTGGACGCTGCGGTGCTGAGCTAGAAGTGTTGGGCTGGTCTGCTAGATGCGATGGGCTTGTGTGATGTGATGGACATGGTCAAATGGGGAAAGATGGTCTGATAGGCGTTCGGGCTTATTGCTGATAGCGTGGCTGACTAGGGCTTTGAGCGGCAGATCTAGGTACCAGCAAAAGCAAAACAATCTAAACTCTGTATTTAGTGAGCGTTGCACACGTCGAGAAGCCACATTCCCGTATGACGTGATGCCCTATTCACACTCCTCGCAACGCGTGCACTTCCCAAACACGTGAAAAGAGCCGAGGAGGACAGCACGGCGGAACAATTGGCCGTCGTGCCCGTCGTGCTGTAGCCGTGTGGCGTTCTACACGCATGTAACACCGAGCTTCGGAGGGGCTACACGAATCCTACCTCACGAACCATTCATCTGCTGCGCGCGTAAAGCCTGCCAATCCCACGCCTCTCTTTTCCTTTTCGCTTCTTTGCTCATGATGAGATGACTTTTTGCCTTGTTGACATTCTTCTTATCCTGCTCAGACATTGAATTGTTCTGCAATCCGCGAGGCTGATCCCCCCCTTTCCATCTGGCCGCCTTCCACTTCCAGATTCGATAACACATGCGGCAGCCCTGCATCACTTCCCCTAGATCCGTTCCTGAAGCCCGGCACCAACCCGAAACATGGCGTCGGATGATCAACAAGACGCTGCATCGGCTGCGATTCAAGCATTGACCGGCTTTATCAATACGAGCACTTTGCTTCCTCTAGCCCAGCAATTTTCGGCAACTTACAGTCATCTGGCCAAGTCTTCCACCGAGCACTTTCTAGTCACTCCCGTCACGGCACTACCCACGGGGAAAGAGAAGGGTAAATTCTTGAGCATCGATGTTGGTGGCACGAATCTAAGAGTCGGATTTGTTGAGCTAATCGGAGAGCCAGATGGCGCCGCAGAGGATGAGCGGACACGGAGTAGCACGGTTGGCGAAAACGTGTTTGCTCGCATCAAGAGGAGCCACGACAGAGACTGGCCCATTGGAGATCACCTGAAGATGGACCAAGCTGAAGACTTGTTTGCCTGGATTGGTGACTGTATCGCCGAGGTTGTCAAGAGTGCTCTTGAAGAGCAAGAGACCATGAAAGATATTACATCTCCTCTGGGCGATGAGATTCTGCTTGGCATCACCTTCAGCTTCCCGATGGCGTAAGTCTAAATCCACCCGTAGATTGTAACACCTTACTAAAGCATAGTGCAGACAAGATCGTCTTTCAGAAGCGACTCTGCTACCAATGGGCAAAGGATTCGCCATAACTTCGGATCTGAACCTGGGCAAGATGCTTCTCGCTGGATATGCGCGATACTGCCACACCAATGATGCAGTAAGCCAGCTCAACCATTCCAAGTCACAATTACCAAGGATACGGGTAGCGGCCATCACAAACGACACAGTAGCAACATTCGCATCCCTTGCCTATGCAGCCAAAGCAGCACCCAACAGCCGCGTTGCCATGGGCCTCATCGTCGGTACTGGTACCAACGCAACCGTACCAATGAAGCCAGAGAGTCTTCATCCTGATAAGAGAAGTGCACTCTCAAACCCTGATGCCGTCGAAACCGTCGTCATCAACACAGAGTGGACGATTCGTGGCACGGACAAGCCCTTGGTCGACTTGAACATCAAGACGTCCTGGGACATGACACTCGACGCCAACAGCGATGCACCGGGCTTCCAACCATTCGAGTACATGACCTCTGGGCGGTATCTTGGCGAGATTGTACGATTAGTGTTTGTCGATGTTGTGTCAAAAGAAGAAAGTGTGCACGTACCATCATCACTGATGCTTAAGAACGCCCTACCAACCCGCTTCCTGTCGGAAGTCGTCGCGCGAAAGGGGGGTCGCATCGTACAGGAAGAGCTCGAGAGCAGGTACCCAGATCCTGAAGATTCGGACGATTTCTTCTGGACTGTCGACAAGGTGGAGTTGATACGGGACATTGCCGAAGCTGTCCAGCAGCGCTCTTCAGCTCTCATCGCGGCTGCTTGCGTTGGACTGTTGAACTGTGTGGGTGACGTCGCACTAGACAAGCAACAGGCCTCAAGTAACGGTGCTCATGCAAAGGGGAAACGCGAGATAGAAGAGCTGGTAATAGCATACGCCGGAGGAACGATATCACAATACCCCAAGTGGCTACAGACATGTCAGCAATGGATAGATATCCTGGTCGAGGAGGGTTCTTCGTCGAACAAAAACAAGCAAATCACGCTCAAGGAGGCCAAAGACGGAGGTATTGTCGGCGCCGGAGTACTCGCAGGCATGACAGATGAGATAGTATAAGATTAGGCGAAGAGTTCCCTCAAGGCACTATCAAAGACCACGAGTCGTACAGCCAGTGACAGTGCCACATCGACATTAAACACATTTCAAGTAGCCAGAAACAAAGCACATGATACCCTAAATCCCATCTCCTCCTATCTACCTTACTGGTAGCTGTGCCTGCCACTCAGGATCAACCTTACTCTGCTTGAAGAAACTCTTGCCCCTCAACCACTGCCTATACGCCTTATACCTCTTCTTCGCCGTATCCTCTTCCTCTACATCCAGCGGGTTCTCCTTGACGCGCAAGAATTCTTCAAACTCCTCAATGTCCTCTTCTGGGGTCTGAAACTTGCTTCCGGTAGACTGTGGCTGTGGGGGCGGCTGCTGGACATCAGAGTAGACGTGTGGGTGTAGATTGTACGTTTGCGGGTACGAGTAGGAGGGCGCGTGGGAGAAGGGCGTGCTTACTGACTGTGAGGTCATGGGGCGGGCGAAGGAGTGGTGAGACGAGAGATCCGTGTCTAGGCGAGGTAGATCAGAGAGCGTGATCTGAACGCCATCTTCGTCAAAGTCTTTTGGTGCTGGGATGCTGCCTTCGGTCATGGAAAGGTAATCGTAGAATTCCATGGCGCTGGGGTCGTCAGCGCTGGGCATTTCGCTGCTGACTACGAGGGGCAGATTGAGTGGATGCTCAATATAGCGGGCATATTCTTCTTCTTCGCCGTGGGATACAGATGGATTCATGCTGTTTTCGTAGAATTGCGTTAATGTCCACTGATGGACTAGGGCTTTATCAGCTGGTTTAAAGCCGGGCTTGACTGTAGATGAGAGGCCAGTCGAAGTTGACGTTGAATTAGTCAGAGACTGATATGCTGATGGTGGTGGAGCTGGTGGATGTGTCTCAAAGTGCGAATCTCGGAGAATCGAATGTCGGACAGATGAATCAACGCTAAGATGCAAATCTCTACCGCGAATACCTGGGATACGATTTGGTTTTGCCTCTGTCTCGCTGGACGGATCAAGTATAGTGACGCCTTTTCGAGGGCCTTTCTTTCCGTCTCTTCCTTGTGCGTCGTGGTCTTGTTGCTTGGTGCGAGGGACGAACGGGGACATGTTTTCCTTGCGAGTTGGAAATGTTCCATCGCGGCTATCGCGACCTGGTCGTGGCTTAGCTAGACGGAAGGCAAAGATTTTGAGATACGAAGAGATAGCTAGTGGTCTGTAGTATTCGAGCCAGTAGTCATCACGGAAGCTGATGAAGTCAAACGCAGTTTCCTCGGTTGGCTGGGCTGGCATGACTGAGGGTGGTAATCTGCGCTGTTGAAGATGCGAGAGTGTGTACCATTGAACATAATCGCGTCGTGTGCGCTCAAGGAATGCTTTCGGATCTTGATGATGGAGGTAATAGTCTGTCGACAAGTCCCATAACATTGGTTGGCCTTGACGGTAGGTATAGTTACCCAAGAACAAGTTGTAGGCCTCTTGACGCTGGGAGTCGAGGAATGAGTTGTGGTAGTAGCGCTTGAAGCTCTCAACCATATCGCGTGAACTACTCTGCCATTGATTGATTTTCCGATACGTAGCCATCGTGTTGACCAGATGTGAGCCACCATACTGGATCGCAATGGTGTCACCGTGCCCGTGAAACATCTGCGTGAAGAGCTCAACGCAGTCGGAGTCGTACTCTACTGTGTTGCCAGATATGACACCCAGCGCTTGCAGCTGTCGACCTAGTGCTCGCTTCCCAATGACGAATTGAGCAGCATTGGTTCTATCCAGGCAGTCGATACAATTGGTTCGCGCTACTCCGTTTTGAACTTGAGGCGTATCGAACTCGTTATCGCCGTTGCGAAAAAATCCAGTCTTACGCAACACCTTCTCAGCCAGATTTTCCAAAGTGCCAATGACGTCTTGACCTCTCGTCTTGGCCGCCCTTGACATGTCGAACGCTTCGTATATTATCTTTTTGTCATTCGGCAAGGATTGATTGAGGTAGTCGATGGCGTGTTTGTATTCATAGAGCAACTTCGATTCTCTCGGGGTTCTCTCGCGCGCCTTGATGAGGTTGAGAACGTATACTGGAGCACCATATCGATCGAACAAGTTGTCAAAGTGTAGTCCTGCCGCACTGTAGAAGGGGTCTACAAGGCTTAGGTCGATGTCGGGCTTTGGCGTTACGCCAGTATTGTCTTGGGTCCAATATAACGGTATGCTACCACGATGCTGCACGTAGGATGTGTAGGATGGATTTGCATACAATCGTGGTCCAGGGGCATGAAAAGACGTGGTAGTCTGCTCAGACACAATCTGTTCTGTCTCAACATCATTGGCGACATATCCGAGGTCGTTCGTTCCGCGCTTGAGAAAGCGAGCACCAGCGAAATATCTGGATCGCCGAGCAATAATGGTAAGGTACACTCGTCGCCCGAATATATCCAGAGAAGACTGGTCCACGTATCCGTGTATCACAGGGTGGCACCAGTCGTACACATTCTTCAATGCATCCCGCGCAGGGTTCAGAAGATGATGGTTCCAGACAAACATGTCTTGGAAATCGCGCTCGGGGTTGGAGATACCTTCACTAAGCGCAGTCCGTTGATGGATGATGTTCTGTTGCAAGCTTCTCGTCACGTTGTAGGAATAGCTAAAGTAAAAGGATCGGTTCAGGTCCATGTTGTTGAGAATAGACAAGAATCTCGCCTCTTCCGGATTGCGGTCTTTCTGGTACCTTGACGTTGATCCAGTCGTCAGTGGAACCATGTCTGTGCCATCGACTTGGTAAATGTAATGGCCGCCCAACATGGCCACCTGTGATCTTTTCGATATCAGAAGCATGTAATATGCCTCAGTGAATCGGATGAAGCCCAACAGACCCCAAGTGCTGCACTTCAACCTCATACCTCCCGTGGCTTTGTTACCATCAGCTATAGTATCCAAAAGCTGGTGCATCTCTCGCCGGTTGTACACAATGTCATCTTCGAAGATGTTCAAGTGCCCAGGTGCAGCAGTCCGGTCAATCTTCAGCACGCGAAACTGCCTGTCCGTGATATCGGCACCAATGAGGTAGAAGCGAGTACTGGTTTCGTAGAGTGAGAATTTGTGCATTCTCTTAATTCCGCTCTCGCCGACATTTTGGTACGTGGAGCCCTTGAGTTTGTGAACAGTAGACGGAGTAGATGGTCTGTGAAACGATACGTTGACATTTGGATTCTCTTCTTCACCACCAAACTTGGTAGATTCTGACTCTCTGCGCGGCTTTCCATGACCAGGGAGTTTCCCAAGATCCGCTTCGGGCTTGAATATGCTATCGTGTTCAAGTGGAGAGGTTTGCGGGCTTCCGACAGCAGTTGATGCTTTTTCAATATCGTCTAGCTTTTCCTGACTGCTGGCACGGGATGCCGTAGCCCTTGACGCCACAGAACTGGCTCGCTCTGGAGAACTCAACCTTGACTTGGATCTTTCCATGATGGGCGTTAGTGGTTGAGATGGGGTTCATGAACGAATGCGAGAAGATAGAACTTGTCACGCGGTCACAACGTGGTTGTCGGAAGCTCCCAAGGTCGGTATTGGCGCGTGCGGATGACACAAGACAACTACTGGCCCAGACCTAGTGCTTCCTTTTGCACACTGTTTCAAGATGCGAAGGTACAAGGAGAGCTACAAGAAGAAGGACACTTAGTTCTCTAGAAAGGGCCGTGTTGTGAGCCGAATGGGCACAGGCGCCGTAGCTTCCTGGTCCGAGCCCCACTTGGCCATGTCAGTGCTTGGCGTACGTCAGTACAACTAGCAGCTCACTAGTGACTGCGAACCACAACTTCCAGAAACATGAGCGGAGGGACGTTTTTTTATTATAGATATATAAATTGAATGGCTTTAGGCACGAACCAGAATGGGTCTTTCCCTAGCAACCTATGATGTCGGACTTACAGGCAGACTGTGTAGCTCTTGTCGTAGTCCTGAAGCATCAAACAGACCATCGAACGCTTCACGCTGTCTTGTAGCATGGCGGATACTACTTAACGCTCCAGTACACAATATTTAAATTCAAATACCATTAGTCAACTACTTAACTAAAAGCAAGAAAAAAATGTATTGCTCTTGCAGTATATTGGTCATCCCTCTTGAACCCAAGTTTACTAATAGCCTCGCCTTCGAAGTCATGGTGAGCGACAAATCGTACGTCTTCACCATCATAGGAGCTATGCTATCAGTATCCGCTATAGTTGTCAGCATCATATGCGTGGTTGTTCTGCAGAGGAGAAGGTCGGCTGAAGAGAAGAAGGTTGCATTGTAGACGTAGCATTGGGAATTCGACGCGGCACCTAGTGAGCCTGGGCCAGTGAGCACTCGTCCAAAGCCGCTGCGACGGGCTGTATAGAACACGGGACTCGCTTGTTTGCTTAGACGAGCGTCTCAGTGTGGTCTTAGGAGACCGATGATAACCGGATGAGACTCTAGGCTGTATTCGACTATGATGAGTACCAGAAAGTTCATTCGATGATACTTTGTTATTACTGCAAGTGCAGTCTTCGCGTCGCCTCTTCATGTGATGCTACGTGACGCGACGTGACGCGTGCACGAGTCAGTGTGAGCATTGTTTATCGCGGCACAGCAACCCTCAAGTTGTCTCCAACGTATGAGGAGCAAGGATGTTCGGTCTCAATATCCGCTGATGACGAAGGGTAACCTAGTAGATATTCGGCTGCTCCCGGGTCTTAGATAGATTATGTGGTGTGTGCGTTATTCTCCGAAAGTCCCAGCTTACGGGAGGGGCGATAGTCGCGTAGTAAACAGCATAAGCATGGAGGTGGAAGAGAAGAAACAACATGAACATGTATAATTAAGATGCGCCTAAACATGGCCAAAGCAAATGCTGATCGGTTCTTTTGGGGATATGCATGAGCAAACATGAGTCAAGACAAGCCTGTGCATGAGGACCTGCAGCTGAACGGGCGTACATGTTCAAGCAGACAGTCGCGCAACGCAGCCGCAGAAGTAGACGATAGGCGGAAGGTTTGACGCTGGCAAATGAACAGAAGGCGAGGAAACGCGGGATGTCCAGAAGAGGCGTTTCTTGTTGGTATAAAAAAGAGGATATGCGAGGGGTTAAAGTTCACGGGGGGCTCAACTGAGACTAGCTCGTGGCCCCTGCCGCTGCAAACCACGGCATCGCGTATCCCTGAGGAGGTTCAATTCGCCTCGGGCGCCCGCTGCCCGATGTGCAATTAAACACAGGCGTCCCATCTCTTCGGCGAGTTTTTTGTCTTTCTGGTATCTTTCTGGATATCTGGACGCTCTCGACGTCTTTGCAGTTTTCAAGTCTCGTTTTGCTACTGACAGGCACCGGCTGAAGTTGGACGCGCATGGTTACCGGGCCCGGGGACTCTGCATGCCAATCATGCACTGATCATCAACTCTGCAGCATTCCAGACACAGTGACATAGACGGCATACCAATCTGGAATACGGCCTGCTCTCGTGCAGCACGCGGCGGAAATGGATTCCCAGCAACCCGTTCGCTCTTCCCCCACCGACAACGGTGCAGCAGCCACTGGAGCCCCGGCGAAGTCGCGACGGCGCGATTCTCTCCCATCGTCTGTCAAAACAACGGATGCCCGACCAAGCAAGCGCACGCCTAATTATATACGCACCACGGCCGCATCGCCCCAGGTTATCTCGTCCCTGATCGACCAGCTGTCCGCCATATCCATCCCAGCGCATAACCATTTCGAGAACCTCCTCGTCGGCTACGACAACGGCCTGTCTGCATCCGCTGCGCCCAGCGTACGCACCCACTCGGAGAAGAACTCGATCGCAGGACACGATGGAGTTTCGGTGGACCATGGCAACTACCACAACTCAATAAGAGACCAGAACGACGTCTACCCCGACGACGCATGCGAGCCGCCTGTCATCCGAACCTCGAAGCCGCCATCCGGCCTCTCCCCCCTTACCGCGCCCAAGAAACCAAGCAAAGCGCATTCGCTCAGCAGCTACATCGGACGAAGCGGCGGCAGCTCGTGCTCTCTGCAGTCTACCCATTCCAACCGGTCAGGGAGCAGTTTCGGCAACATCAGCGTTGAGGCAGGTGTGCCGCGCCCGTCAGTCGGCAGTGCGAGGTCGTCGGTAGAGAGCAAGAGAAGCGCAAAGGGGCACAAGAGCTTGATGTACATGAGCTCACGCGAGCGACTACGACAAAAGGAGACCGAACGCAAGCGCGTGACTGTACACAACCTCGACGATATCCCCACTGGCTCCCCTTCCAAGAAGATCGCCCACCAACTCTTCCCTTACGAAGACACCATCAGCGAAGAGCCCTCCTCTGCCAAGGACGAACAACGCTCACTCGAGACAGTGGCTGAGTCGTCGAGATTCGCCCAGCGGCATCCCAGCAGGAACAACAGTCCACGCCGACTGCGCCTGAACCTAGTCGATGCCCATCATCTCGAAAGCCCCTCAGACAGCGGACTAATCCCCGAGCGCGGGTCATCCTTGAAGCACACAGGCAGCCCCGCGCGCAAGAGCAAGAAGCGCCGACCGGGGGACAAGAGCCGTCCAAAGTCTCGCAAGACCGACATGGTCCCAGAAGAGGAGGAAAAGATGGACCCCGAAGCACAGAGGAAGAAGAAGATCTTGGAAGAACTGGAACAGGAGGAGAATGAGGTCGCTCAAAGAATCCGAGAACTCAGAGACCAGAAACTGCGAAGAGATAAATTAGCCGGAAAGATGCCTGTTGATGCACACGCAGGGGCGACACCACCCAGCGTGCCTCGCGTTTCATCCATTCCTAGTCCCGAGTCGTCGCCCATCTCGTCTGTTTCAAGCGTGTCAGAGGACGAAAGGAGGGTGCAGAACTCGACAAAGGCGCATAGAGTGCTTGGGATATCGCAGGAAACCGCCCTAGCGGCCGAGAAGCTAACGGAAAGGCCGATGGATAAGCCGGCTGAAAAAGCAGAAGGTGATAAGTCTAACCTCTCGGTACCACTACAACCACGCAATCTGCGCCACTCGCGGCACCGCAGTCTGACACTGAATGACGGTGATGAACTTACCCCACTTCCGATCGATTATACGCTTGCGCTCCAAAGTCTGGACGAGTCTGCGCCGACGCCGACCATACTAGACCCACGGTTGTCAAGATCGCCCGGTGCAGCAAGCATCATCTCAAAGGCAACCAAGTCAAGTAGCGAATCTTCTGTTCCCCAACGAGCAAACTCACTACTGTGCGTCGGCGGGAGATCTGCGCTCGGGCGTCGAGCGGCGACTAGTTCGATCATCATGGGCCAGTCCTCAAAACACAGACACTCCTCCAGTGTAACCGAGGATTCACCCAACAGACTGGCACCACCCTCTCGAGCGGCCAGTGAAGAGCCTATTACTCGACACCGTTCAATGCATGTTATTTCTCCTCCGCCAGAGTCTCACAGTATGCAACTACAACGTAAGCGCACAAGTAGCAGCAAGAGGTGGTCGCACCCCGATCTGCCAGCAAAGGCAGAGAAAGAGCACAATGACAGAGTCGATCGGAATGAGCAAAAGTCCAGAGCGGCCGCAGTACAAAGTCCACCACACCCGATCATCGAGGAGCGACCTGCAAGTCTAGATTCCATCGACCTGGACGTGCACCAATACCTAGAATCATCACGTCTCTCACAGAAGATCCGGCATCCACAAACTGGGAGACTCATTTCATTCTCAGAAGTCGGTGACCCCAACGGCTTCGCTGTCTTTGTCTGTGTAGGCATGGGATTGACTAGATATGTGATGGCATTTTACGATCAGCTCGCTGCGACTTTGAAGCTGCGTTTGATTACGCCAGATCGCCCTGGTATTGGAGGCAGTCAATCCGACCCGACCGGGACGCCTCTCAGCTGGCCTGGTATGAGAAGTGCCCATCATTGCAATAGAGATTCTCGGCTAACATGTATTAGATGATGTACTCGTGATATGCCAATCTTTGAAAATTAACAAGTTTTCCATGCTCGCGCACTCTGCCGGCGCCGTCTACGCATTAGCAACATCTTTACGAATGCCACAGCATATCCGCGGTCGCGTACACCTCCTTGCGCCTTGGATACCGCCATCGCAAATGGCACCCATTGGCATCAGCCAGGACTCACCACCTACCCAGCAACTTCCGCGATCGCAACGATTCCTCCGCGCTTTGCCCCCGTCCTTACTCAAGGTTGCAAACTCCACCTTCCTCAGCGCAACAAGCGCCAGCCTTCAGCGTACCGGACCCAAAACGTCACCCAAGACTAGACGGAAGAGCATGGCCCCGTCGCCAGTGCCGCCACAGCAATCAGCAACCCGCCCATCTCTGAAGGATACTCACCGACATTCGATGATGATGATGGATCAAGTCTTGCCGAATGCAAGCACACTGACCTTGTCGAGCCCAGACGCCAGTAACGAAGAATCACAACGCATGCAGGAAATGCTCAGTATGGCCGAGGTCGAACGCCAACGCGCTTTTGACGAACGGCTTACTTTCGCCATCTGGGACCGCGCAACGGCAAACGCAAACCCTGCAACTGACCTGATCGTCTGTCTTGAGACTAAGCAAACCATTGGATTCCGATACGAAGACATCAATAGACCTGTTGTCATCCACCACGGATCCAAAGACTCGCGTGTACCAGTCGACAACGTCCGATGGCTTGGCAAGCTGATGCGCAAGTGCGAAGTGCGGATTCTAGAGGGCGAGCAACATGGACTCATGGCCAGTGCACAGGTCATGGGCAACGTGCTCACAGAGATGGCTTCTGATTGGGAAGACTGGACGAACCTTGCTCAGGGAACAGGCGAACAGCGCTCTGTTTCGAGGAGGAGAACTACTGAGAAGTTGAGAAGCCAAATGAGCTTCACCGGCTGAGCCCAAACGCAACACGATAAGCGCTGGAGCCTCTTGACCCAGATGACAATTGTTATTGGATAATGTGCGACGGTCTGGATCTTTTTGAAAGCAAGCGGTTGTGTTCTTCATTTTGTTTTGGCCATGGCACGACCTGAAATACCCCATACTAATTACTCAGTTGTTTTGTACATTGTTTAATCGCTTGTTTACTTTCTCTGCTTTATTTTATTTTGGTTTCTTTGGATACCCATTAGGTCTGGAGCGTTTTGGCACGGATTGGATGCATTTGGCTGGATGTTTGACGTAGATAGGAGGGGAATACTAGATGACAAGGAATTCTTGTGATATAAGCGGCTCTAATGAAATCGTTTTACATCGCCCGCCGAACATCTCGCAGGCTGCCCTTTTACAACACTTCGATGATGAGAAGCAGGTTGATGAGACAGCGACTGATATCATCCTTTGAAACCACTTCAACCAACAGTGTACGCCTCCACCCCTTTACCAAAGAGCAAATGTGGCTTCCTTTGCGCCAAATCCAACACGGTCTGCGCAAAGACCGAATTCGCCCATGCAAACCAACTGCGTGTATACGACTTCCCAGACTGCACATTTACACTCTCATGCACCAGACCCAAGCTACTCACATTCTTGACCGCAGCAAGGCATGTCATGATCTCTTCGTCATCGTCTGAGGTCATGGCTTGCACAAGGACAGCCATAGGCCAAGCATTTCGTACACCAACGTGAGGGCCGCCAATACCCGCAAAGTCGGAACCGGTGAGGTAATATGGGTTGCCGTTCTTTTCGAGTATCATCTTACGGGTGTTTTTGTAGATTTTATTGTCTGCATCCGTGAAGCCGAGGAGAGGTAGAGCGAGTAGAGAGGGCAGGTTGGCATCGTCCATCAAGATGGAAGACCCGTAGCCGTCGACTTCAAAGGCAAAAACCTCGCCATACTTCTTGTGCGTCACGACGCCGTGTTCCCATACACCTTTCTGGATTCTCTCGCCCCAAGTCTGCACTTCTGCTGCAATGTGTTTCTTTCCTGCTTTCTTGAGAATGGCAGCTGTGCGCAGTAGTTCCACGGCGATCATGGCATTGGCGGGAATGAAGAAGCCAAGGATTGTGGCATCGTCGCTGGGACGAAAAGCAGAGCGGACGAGCCCTGTACCGCCATTGAGTGGGTTGCCGAGACCGCTTAAGCTGAGTGTTTCGGTACCGATGTTGGTTTGGCGCTGCCATGTATATTCGTTGCCTTGGTATGCGCCTGTCTCCTCGTTGAAGGTAGGCTTCGACTGCTGCTGGAGCACGTTGAGCAAAGTGTCAAGAGCGAGCAGCCAGCGGCCGTTGATGAATTCTGTGGAGTCGGTGTGGTTGTGGAATTGATTGGACAAGGAGAGGAAATGCGCAAGCGAATCGAGTTCGTACTTGCATTCGAAGACGAACGACTGTTCGTAGTTTGGATGTACGTTGTCGCCATCGCCTTGGAAGGTCGGTTTCAGCCCACTCGGCGGAGGGGGCTGGAAGGCATTGCAGTAGGGTGAGCCAATGACGTACTCTGCCTGTGTATTGATGGCTCCCAAAATGAGCTGGTGTATGTCCTTGTCTTTCTTGGCCAGCAGCTGATACTGCGCTAGTTGGTTTGTAGAGTCGCGCAACCACTCGGCGTTGATATCTCCTGTGACAATGAAGCTTTGCGCACCCTTCCACGCTGCTGGGTCCCAGCTTCGTCTCGAGGACTTGTGCTTAACAGTCCCGTCAACGTGCCAGCGTACCGTTGTGTCCAATGTGTTGGGGAAGGCATTTTCGAACAGACGAGCAAGGTCCTTGTCGACTATCTTTTCATTCATGTCATCGATGACCTTCTCGACGAGAGGCGATTCGAAGGTTCGGCAGTACTTGGATGGCCGTTGGAAGGGTAGTTCCATGGGACCTGCGCTATACGGTGGGCTGTCGCATGAATTAGCGTGTGTCGTCTCTTATATATGGGGTTCACGTACTGTGGTCGCATCGCATAGTTCTTGTAGTCGGGACATGCTGCCTTGTACTTGAGCGGGTCGATGGGGGGTCTTAGAGGCTCTTGCTCTCCAACATTATTCAGTCCAGCGAAGGCCGATGGCAAGGTAAACAGAGCCCCCAAGGACAAGGATGCTAGTGGAGACTTCATGGTCTATCGAAAGAGTCTGAGTGTCACGCCGAGCTCTTGCGAATCCGACAAAGCCCAGATGTGTAATCGTTGTCGGGAATCGCGGAAGACTAATGTAGATGTGGCGCAAATGGAAAGGCTCTCAGCCGGGAATGTTGCACATGACTTGGCACGACTCGAGCTCCGTGTCGTGGAAAGATAGATGAAAGGACGTCGAGGTTCAATTGCAGTTTAGATTGGCGACTCTGGGACTGATAGCGTGGCATGCATGGGGAAAGCATCCCCCAGCACCTCCGCCAATAAGCTCGTGTTAAGTCCGCAGGGCCCGAGCTCCAGCTCCAGCACGCTTCCTCGATGTGATGGCGCTGCGACTGCGGCGCGACTTCTCCACTCGAAAACTATCAACTGACTTGCCTCACTGACTTTTATAATTCTAGGTACGCGATACACCATCACGTTGAAGTCGCGCGAGTCGACGGAACCCAAGTCTGCCTAAAATACAGGATTCACACCTTCTGTCGCGTTCGAGTAACACCGCGTCAGCTTTCTCTACATTGCCGTATCCAACATGATCTCTCTGCCAGGCCTCAACCTTTCCTCGCAGCCTGCCGAGACGCAAAATGGCCCTACTTCGACGGCCACACGAACGCAGGAGCTCGCCGCCAACACCGAATACCGCTTCGAAGTATCCTTCTCCCGAACACTCACGGTCAAGTTGCAGTCGGGCACTGCAGAGTTCTTTGGTACCGAGCTGGCACCCTCCACCACATACACCTTCCAGGGCACAAAGGGCGCCATCTTCACATGGCACGGCTGCAAGCTCGACATCGGCGGAGAGGTTGAGTCGGACTATATCGCTGAAGAGACACCCATGATGAGTTGTGCAAACCTACATTTCGCCCTAGAAAACTTGCGCGACAGGAGCATCGCCAGCGGCAGTGTCGAGATGGGCCCAAGAGTGCTTGTCGTAGGGCCGGAGAACTCGGGCAAGACATCACTCGTCAAAACCCTCACGTCCTATGCTGTCAAGACTAGCAGGCAGCCAATGGTCATAAACCTGGATCCGCGCCAGGGTATGCTCAGTGTGCCCGGTTCCTTCTCAGCAGCTGTATACTCGTCCATCGTAGACATTGAAGAAGGCTGGGGAAGCAGTCCAATCTCGGGGCCCAGCCCTATTCCGGTGAAGATGCCGCTGGTATATCACTACGGTCTTAAAGACCCGGAGGAGGGCAAGGTGTTCAAGCCGTTGGTAACGCGCATGGCACTTGCTGTCACAAGTAGATTGGAGGAAGACAAGCTCAGCAAGCAGGCTGGCTTCATCATTGATAGCTCAGGCGCCATCAGCCAAGGGAGGAATGGCGTCTACGACAACATAGAACATATTGTTTCTGAGTTCTCTAGTACGTGTGATGTCTTGAATATTACTTCTGCCTTCTCCCCTCCAGCATTGCCCATGCCTACAAGTACACAGATTCCGGAATCCAACGTCCTGGAAGATAGGCAATCAGTTGTATGTACCAGCACAGGAAGATCATGCGACTAACACCACTCCAGTCAACGTCCTCATAACCCTCGGCTCCGAACGCCTCTACTCCGACCTCTCCCGAAAGTTCTCAGCCCGAACCGGCAGCGATCCTTCCGAGACCGTCTTCGTAATCCGTCTCGACAAGTCCGGCGGTTGTGTAGATCGAAGTGAAGAATACATGGAAGCACTCCGCCACGCCCAAATCAAAGAGTACTTCTTCGGCAAAGGCGACGAGACACTTGCCCCTAGTAGCCAAATGGCCGATGCTGCCGACCTCAACATCTTCCGCGTCATCGAAGGAGACGTGAACGGTGGGGTTGACGAATACGGCATGACTGTCGAGCGACAAATCTTCGAAAAGGTTACACCGTCCGAGGCAATGCAAAATCAACTACTGGCCATCACTACAGCTAGTCCCAATGATCCACAGGCTGTCATCCGTGACAGCAGTATCAGGGGATATATCTATGTCGCGGACGTGGATGAGGCGAAAAAGAAGGTCAAGCTCCTCAGCCCACTACCAGGAGCGACACCAGGGAACGCCATGATCTTAGGCAAATGGCCAGAAACTGTCGAGGGTCTAGTTAACTAGACGTTTCTAACATGGATTGGACAGTATGAAAAAGAAGCAGTGAGGATATTGAAGGAGGATACATTGGCACTGAAGGCGTTCAAGAGGATCGGAATAGTAGTGGAGGTAGGAGGCTACAACATAAGGTTCAAGTTGTGAAAATCTTTGAAGAGATCTGTGCAGAAGGCAAGCTTATCTACCCTTTCTAAATGTGTCTCTGTAGTACTACGAATGATGTCCTCTCTTACATTGCGTCCGACTTTTGTAACGACCTTGAAGGTACGTACCCTGAACACTAAAACTCTACCCTAGATATATACATTGTCGCTTGTCTACTGGATCTGTTACTTGGACTCATGCGCATAGCTTCATGCCATATAACAAGTAGATTGGTACAATATGTGAAACCGAGCTTCTTCGTGCTACTCCGCCGTATTATGTGCGTAAATACACGTCTAATCGGATTGACTGGTAGAAACTTGACGTCTATACTGAATTAGCTGGTCACCGTCTGGCAGCAGGTCCTTCTACTTCTACCTCTTAGGTTCTCTCAATCGTTGTTTGGTCACGGAAACCCTAATTCTGCCACCCCATTCCACTCCATATTGTCATCTCCTTTCGTCTATCTACCACCGCTTTCCACGTTCAGTTCGCGGCAATATCCTAGAAGTGTCCTCCAATAGACGTGCGATGAATACGGCTCACAGAGTTTGGACCAGACGTATCAGCAGACCAAATCTAAACCGATACGATGGGAGCCCATAATCTTATCATATGTGTGTGTGTATTTTTGCGAGCGTTCGAATACTGGGTTCATAAGTGTAGGTAGCTCTTGCAAAGACGCCATGAGTATCTAGAGATACTCGAACCTTATGTCGAACCCTGGTGTGGCGACTATTTTTCGCTTTCTAGGCTACGCTTGACATGTGTCAAGTTCCAACCTTCCCACTACATCTCGTCATCGCGTTCTTGCATCTCCTCCCTTTCAGCTACCTCAGCCATTCGTTCTCTCACGCTTTCGTCCCTATCCCAAACTTTCCATCCCATGTGTGGTTTAAGAGCGTTAGCCCCTGGTCTTGGTGGCGAAGTTACAAACGGACGCTCGGCGGTTCCATCGCCATACAAAAAGTCGTCCACCTCCTCATTGACAAGCTGTGAGTATTGACGAGACAGGGGTGCCAGAACTGTAAAGCTTGGTTTGCTAACATTGACTTCGCCGTGGTAATAATCTCGTAGTTGCTTAAAGAGCCACGGCCAATTACATCCTGGACGCATCCGCTGAAAACAATCATGTAATGTGACGTTTTGTAAGTTTGGCGACGTGGTAAACATGTCTCTGAGGTCCTCCTCTGACAGCTTCACATTCCGCAGGGTGAGACACCGCAAGCGCGATCTCATGGCCTCAGGGATGGGATTGAATCGTAGAAAGAAGCGCCAAGACCGGCCTGATCTACTATCGTTGAAGCCAAGATCAAGATATTCGAGGTACTGTAGTTCTACCAGTAGAGACTTGAGATTGTTCAAGCCTTCTGGACTCATAAGATAGTCATTTGGAGGAGTGAAAATCATTTTTAGGCGCTTCAAGCGTGTCCGCTGGAACATTTGTTTCGTAAGTCGGTAATTCTGTGAAGTTTCGGTGAGGAAGCAGTGGTAATAGGACCTTGCTTGGTGTTCAGATTCGACTATGAACTCTTCGATGTGCGGATCTGGCATGGCGAGTATAGCAGACACCACAACGCCGTAGTTCCTGTGTTCCGCTGGCAAGGGCTTTGCGTTCTTGGGCGGGTTGGCAGCACTAGGGTGCCACTGAGCAAACATATCCTCTGACTCCTGGTCGGACCGAAGCCATGGCCAGACAGCTGGTTTGCGGAAACCTAGAGGTAACGAACGATGATAGGGGGTATTGTATCGAGGCACGACATTACATGCGGGCCAAGTGTCAGTCGTTAGCGTTATTCTTCTCACATTTGGAAAGCCATTCAGGGCTTGATGCAGTGCCATCGCATCGATTTGCTGTTCCACAAGCTCTTGTTCCTGGCGATACAGTTCCTGATATAACGCGTAGCTGTCTTCAATGCTCATCATTGTGGCATTCCTAGCAAGAACATCTCTTGAGAACTGATCATCGTATCGCAGAAGGATTTCCTTCGCAGCCTCAGTCAATCGACCATCCTGAAGTAAGTCTTCCATTTCCAATGGTCGGTAATCGGGATCACTATCACCATAGATCTCCATGGCTTCCTCAAGTCGACGTTCAATGGCTCTGGTAGTCTCTCTTTCGTCGGCGATGATTGCGGCACGGAATCCCTCCAACGTCGAATACTCTTTGAGCAAAGCATCGTCCCAAACAATCTCGCGCACACGGCCAGGGTATGTAGGATGGGCCAGAATCTGATGTAGATAGTCCAGATTAGCTCGATTAGGCGAGACGTAGATGCGATCTATGCGTAGATACACGCTGGATGCGAAGTGCTTGCTCACGAGCCGCAATCGCTTGATGTCGAGCTTAGAGATATGTTCGCATACGATTTCGAGTAGCTCTGCCGGCAAGTCTGTGATGGTCTTCTTGTTCCGAGCCCCGCTCCCAAAAGCTTCGGGAAACTCATCGCCAAACAACCCCTCCATGAAGCTCATCGAGGGCACATTGCTGGCACTCACGGCTGACACAGTCGAAACCCTGCGCTTTGTAACGCCAGCGCGGATGGATAAGCTAGGCTTGCGGCGTCGGGTCTTGGCAGGTGCAGGTCGTATCTGGAGGTTTGCGAACATCGCATTGATGTCTTTCTAGCTTGATAGATGGCTATCACAAGATGGCATATGCAGGCGGATCTTGATGTTTTTGGCCCGTTGTGACGCTGGGTAAGGTTGGTGTGGTCTTCTCCTAGGTTGTGCGCATGAAACTTGAATCTGTACCAAGTATGCAGAGGTTTGAAATTGTATACAGAAATGCACATGCGATGTACAAGGAAGAGAAACGGGTTTTAATGATGCTCAAAGTACGGTGTCGGAAGACAAAGGTTTATGCTAAGGGTAGTGAAACGCCAGCGCTTGCAGCGCTACCAATGCAAGGCTACCTGCTCTCCGATTCGAGTGCAGCGGAGCGGGCACTATAGACAACTTTGCGCGTTGCGCGTGCTGTCTTTACAGAAGCGACAACCATTTGAACCACTTCATGAGCCAGGCGCGGTTTATGGGCCATGGAGGAAGTCATTTCAATCCGCGGGAACCCGCAACGTGCCTTCGCTTACAGGCAGCGTGGTGGAGAGCTGCCCGTAGTGGGGTGGGTCCCCAGCCAACGTCAGAAGCTTCACATCAACACCATAGCAAGATTCAAGAGGATCATTCACGATAGTCAGGTCTTCTCATTATGTCAGGTGCTTTTCAGCAACCCGAAAGAGTGCCCGAGAGCATACATGAGCAGATACTGCCTTTCCAGCGAGCATCCCGCGAACGGTTCCACGACGCATATCCACCACTCGATAGCCACAGCAAGTACACCGTCTGCCAATGCAGGCATACAGTATACCAGCCACGCCATCACAGCAGACGCGCTCGCTCTTCCCATATCGATATGAAGATTGACCAGCACCCGAGTGCATATCCATACCCCGCACATACCGTTGCCGAAGCACAGAAGTATGACTGAGGCTGTGTGTAGAAGTCGAAGTCAGGGAAGGGGGCGAGTCGTTCATTTAGGAACCCTCCTCTCCCTCGGCCTTGTTCTTCTTCTTCTTCTTGCTTGAGCCGAAATCGTTCTTTACCGTCGGGACGGCCGACTGGTGGACGATAAAGCGGGTGTAGCACTCTTCTGGGTCCCACTCGAAGCCCATGAGGTACGGCTTTTCGAACTCGTCATCTGCCTACAGGAGAGGGTCAGCTATGCTTCGACACACGGTAACCCTAGATGGTGCGGGGTATGAGAGGATCGGCAACGATGCTCGATGGTAAGATACAATGGATGGGGATACTTACGCGCTTCTTGAACTGCTTGTGGATGGCATCTAGTGCATCCTTGATGGTGACACCTTTCATGTTCCGTGCGGTGACTTCTAGGCCTAGCGGGAAGTGCAGGGCGATGGACTTGAGCTTGGGCTCGGTGAGTGGCATTTTCAAGACTGATGGGTCTTCGACAGTGGATGGTGACTTGTTCAGCTTCCTAGAGGTATTGTGTTAGTACGATGCAAGGTATCAGGGCTGACCGGGGCCATCCGGATGACGATGAGCCGCTGGACGTTGTTGTCGGATGGTTCGCATTAACGAAACAGGAAGATTCACTTACCAATTCAGCTTCTGGGTTTCGATTGCGATCTCAATCTTCTTGCCTTCCTTTTCTGTGCTTCTGTCAGCTCGCCTGCCCCTCACGCACGACCCCTCATCTGGGCCATTGTCACAGGAGCACTCACCTAGATCCTCGATCCGGTAGACATCAGCAGCCATGGAGCTGACTCTGCGGTGGCCCTTCTTAGCGGCGCCATCTTGGTGGTCAGTCAAAGAGTCGACCTTCTGAAGCGTGTTTTCTGTCTCTGCGGCCATTGTGGTGATATGCAGTTGCAGCTGAGCTACTGGGAGATTGGGAAGAGTTGTAGATGATGAAAGAGCTTGGGAAGCTGTATGGGAATTGCTTAGAGCTATGGATAAGGGGTGAGAGTCTGAAGCACAGTGGAGGCTGTGAGGAAGAGCAAGAAGGGAGGGAGGGCGCAGCTTATGAGGGGCTCAGTCTGTCGCCGGCAGGCACAGGAGACGGTCACTTGATCGATCACCACATTGTGGTCCAATCGAACCGGCGTGAGACGTGAATGGTCGAGCCAATGCGGGGAAGGGGAGCATCGCCCAGAATGCGGGGAAGGAACAAACGCCAACGGACGAAGCGTGCGTGTACACCAGGTAGCATTGGCTCACAGCACAAGATATACTTTGAAAGCTAGCAATTGAGCCTCCTTCTTCGCACTTCGCCTACTCCAGCTATCTGCTTTCGTTGTGCGGCTGTTCCGGAAGATCAGGTACGGTGGTGAGATAGATCGCGTGACCGACGTCATTGCGCTCGGCGACATTGACAAAGCGCGCATCGACGCGTATCATCTCAGCTTCGGGCCCTAACGCGGACCGAGTGTATCAGAGGTCCACTTGATTACTGCAAGGGCTCATGGTCCACGCGGAGGTACATGTCAACATCCGACTGGACTATCCGCCCCTCGCAAGACCATGTGAGGCTGCGTACATGAGGCGCATGCAGCCGAATATTCAACTCTAAAATGAGTCAACTTGAAAAAGCAACATGGAAGGTCGAAATAGCTCAACATCTCGTGTAATAGTGCGCATCATTGTCTTGCTAGTCACTTGCGTGTACTCGTTCAGAGCTCATCGCGTGACTTCTCTATGAATGTCCAACAATCCTAACGGGCTCGTAAAGCTCTTCGAGGTACTTCTCCTCTTCCTCAGTCAACTCCTTGCCCCTTGCTGCAAGTGCCTCATCCATCCTGTCTACACTGGAGAAACCGATGATGGGACTCGCAACACGCTTGTTGATCCATGCTAGCGCAACATGGCTCATCTTCCAGTCATGCTTCTTTGCAATCTCTTCGACACGGCCGATGATCTTCTTGTCACGCTCGTTGTTACCAGAGGTCTGATTGCCAGCCTTCTGTTCCCCTTCTGAACGAGTGGTCGAGCCGAATGCCGAGGGAGGGCGAGCGAGATGGCCACGGCATAGTGGTGCCCACTATCGGCTGTTAGTGAAGGAATGACTTGATGCTCGAAAATGGTAGCATACCGGAATAAGACCAACGCCAGTGTCATTGCAGAATCGATTCATCTCACGCTCTTCCTCGCGATATAGCAGGTTGTAATGGTTCTGCATGCTGATGAATTTGGTCCAACCATTCTTCTCAGCAGTAAACTGCATTTGCGCAAACTGGACTGCCCACATGGAGCTGGCACCTATGTACCTGACTTTTCCACTCTTGACCAGATCGTGCAGTGCCTCCATGGTTTCCTCGAGAGGTGTATTTGGATCGTAGCGATGGATTTGTAGAAGATCGATATACTCCAGATCGAGACGCTTGAGCGATGCATTGACGGCGTTGAAGATTGCTTGCCGTGACAGACCACCTTGATTCACGTAGTCTTTCAACTGAGGCAGCTCCGTGCCATACTGGATCGTACGTAGACCTGGATCTTCGCCAACGTAACCAAAGCACTTCGTGAGGATGACGAGCTTCTCACGAGGCAAGTCGTACTTCTTGATTGCTTTGCCAACGAGCTCTTCGGAGACGCCATTGGAATAGACATTGGCTTTGCAAGATATCAGTGAACTACGGCAACCGAGCGGACAGCCTATCGGACATACCGGTATCCCAAGTCGTAAGACCGCGATCGTACGCAGCTTTCAGTAGCGGTAGCGACTCTTCTTCTTCAATGACCCAGGGCTGCCATTTAGAGGAACCAATGCTCATGGCACCCAGGATAGGTACTGAGACCTTCAGGCCACTCTTTCCTAGGCGTTTGTATTCAGCCTTGGACTCCTGGAGGAGACCCTGCACATCGAGCTTATCCGGCATGGTCGCAAATCAGTGGATCGCTTGCGGATTGGTGTTTGGTGGGGTACTTGGGTTTCGCAAGGCTGTGGTGGGGCGAGCAACAGAGAGGCGTGAATGAACCACCACATTGTAAGGCGGCACGCACTTCATATACTCTGCAACGACGGCATTTTCTCCGTGTCTGCACCACATACTTCCCAATCGAGTACATAGCCGTCAAGGTCGGGCTTTGCGGCGATAGCTTCATCATTATCCCGGTGGTAGATACTGCAACGAGCCACGATGCGGGGTTCAGGCACGACGAGCCGCCGTGTACGTCATGTGTAAATATCACATCCGCGGACTATCCAGCTGCCGAAAGAAGGAAGGATGTGCTTGTCGGTACGTGTATATCAAAGGGTGGTTACAACGGTCATCACACCCATCCCGAGTTCAAAATGTGGGGCATGTTGTTTGCACAGGCAAAGCACTAGAAAGAGGCTAGGGGTTCTGAGATGAGCATTCAGCACAGATTTGATTCGTCACCAAGTGCATGATAAGCCAAAGCTCGCCGTGGTGTTGAAGTTCAGATCGTTCATGTCTCTTGGCAAGTACTGATCTTATTGACTTCTCATCACCTCACACTTCATCGTGAATGTGCCGGCGCGATTCCATCAAGTCATGGTGGTATTGTTTGAACATCGTTTTTGATCTTAGACCCCCAGGCGCCAACCGCATATGATGCAGAGAAGTTCATAGATGCTCATTGCCCGTAAAGAAACCCGTACTCCCCAGAACCGTTTACGCGTCCTCGACGATGTTGCCGCGCTCCGACACGTACAGACCGTCCAAGAACTTTCGGATATCCTTGTTGCGGACCTTGCAGATTTGCTGAATGTCGGCGGCACCTTGGGAGACGTCCTCGAGCGACTGGATGATGTTAGCATTGGTTGAATTGGTTGTTGCACCGCAGTTCTTACGTTTCCGGACAGCTCGAGCTGATCCTTCTGGTTCTTCGACGCCTCAACCTCAACACCGGGCCTCATGACAACCCTTCGTACGAGCTTCTCGCCGATGAAGTTTCGGATCTCCACCTCCCAGCAGTCGGTCTCCTTGTTCTTCTCCAGGTTGACGTTGATGGGGAAACTGGGTGTGATGTTAGTCATATCCAGCAATGTGCGCTTGACGCTCAGCATAAGCATATCCATCCTAGTGCTCCCAGCATCTCAACCAGGAGTCCTGCGTTGATTTGTTGGGGAGCCTGGAGAGCAGCGTCGGATGGGATATGCTCTGCGACGGGTTCGGGAGGGATGTGCGGCTGGTGTAACATACTGGGCATATACGTAGCGCATCTTGTACTTGTATCCCTTGGTGACACCGATGATCAAGTTGTTCTATTCCCAGTCAGCCCAGTCCTCCCATGTTTACCAGTGTGGGAATTCGAGGATGCGCGCGACGTACAATCAGGGTGCGGACAGTTCGGAGAGTAGCGACGCTCTTGCGGGAGCCGTGGTGGAGCTCGATCTTGATGACATTCTTCTTGGGGTGCGTGAAGCTGACCGCCAAGTGGCCGAGAGACTTTGTGAGCTTGCCCTGTAGAGTGTAAGAATCGGTTCGAGGTGGTCGAGGCTATCGCGATTGGCTTACTCGGGGACCTGTTGGAGATGTCAGTGTTGGATTCCTTATGCGTCTTCTATCGTGCGCACTCACCCTCAACAAGAACGTTCCTGTTCTTGATGGCGACCTTGACGCCCTCGGGGATGGCGAGCTCTTCCTCAGAGTGGCTGTTTCGCACTTGTCAGCAAAAGTCCTGGATTCTGATGTTTGCTCGTGGTGGAATCTGCTATCGAGGCGCCCATTGACCGGTCGGAAGCGGGAAAATCGTGCGATGCGGCGGTTTGACAGTCGTGTGCTCGGGGATAAACGTACATGTACTTCATCTTGACGGTTGCTGCGGGTTAGCGGTGTTGTCGAGAAGCTGAGGTCGAATTGTTCGAAATTGTGTGGGAGGCAGCGGAACAAAACGATAGCCGAGCCACCGGTCTAGCCCGCTTTTGTGCGCGCTAGCGCCGCCGTCTTCCTCGTCATGGCAAGAACACCAACTTCATGCATTCCGAGGAGCTGCGACTTTAGCCATCGTAGTTTCCAGTGAGACTTGCAAGACTTGGAAATAATTCGTCGCGACAAGTCTACGGCCAGCATGGCACACGGAGACACACACATCGCCCAAACCCTGCTGCACCGCGCCTTCTCCCCTTCGACCGCAGAATCGCATTATCACGAGCGCGTGCTGAAGCGGCCCCTTCACATTCGCGCAACCTCGCCTACACCCTCTGCACGCGCGGTCCGCCGTCGCGCCCTTAACGAGATCAAACAGACTGCTCGGAAGCGCAGCAAGAACAAGCCTCGTCCATTGTCCGCTGCGAAAAAGCGTGCACTCTGCCTGAACGAGATTCCCAAGGAGCAGCAAAACTACGCCCTCTATGAGGGGTTGCACAACTTGTGGGCTGGCTACATGAGGGACGTGCTAGGCCTGAGCGATACTGCGCGGAGTGTCCTTGTCACGCCGAATTCGAGTGGACAACTGCTTGCGACTGCCGACATGCACGGGGCGCTCGTGACTGTAGTGCGAAGCCGATGTGTAAGTCGCGTAGGCTTGGAGGGTATCATCGTTCGTGACACAAGGTTCACATTCGAGATCATCACCAAGAACAACTCTGTGAAATGTAAGTCTAGCAAGCAAGACTTAGGTAAGTGGTAAGTATCTGACAAATTCAGCTGTCCCCAAAGAGCACACGATCCTCCGGTTTGAGGTACCGCTTCCTGAGCAAGATGGGAAGACTCCCATGAAGCCACTTGTGTTTGAACTCAACGCGGAGCAGTTCCAGACAAGAGCGGCTGATCGCGCGAACAAGAAGTTCAGGATGCACTATCAGCCTGACATATGAAGGAGAACACACAACACTTTCTGGCCAACATCTCCCTTCTAGAGGGTATAAGCACTCCATCTGATATCCTAGAGATCTCGAAGCTGGCCCTGGCAACGATGACTGAAACTGCAACACCGCTCGAGACTCGGGTAGCAAGCCAGGCAGGGCTGTGCGTCATAGACTGCATCTTGTTGCGCGTACGTTCTCAGTAACTGAGGAAGGTTTTTAATGAGAAGGAGCACTGGGATGCGAACAAGAGTTGATTGACAAGAACAGCTCTAGTGTTTACGAAGAAGCACAGGTCAAAAGATCTAATTGGAGTAGGCATACAGGTGTATCATTGAGCATGGTATCATTCCGATGAACCCTCAAAACGCCATCCCGCTAAATGCAATGGTATCATAAACAGCAACCCTTTCCGTCTCATGTCAAATTTCTATACGTTCGTCGCAGCCCTCTCAGATTGGAAATCCTCAGGTTTGAAGTTTCTCAACTCGGTGTCATGTCCACCGTTACCCCCATTCATCGAACTGATCTCATCCTTCTCTTTGACAGCCCTGCCTTTGTCCAACTTGCATCCCGTATAGCTTCTGGGTAGATAACGACCCGGATGCCACACAGCAAACACGACTAGCACAGCGAGTACTGGGGCGGCGTCAAACACCCAGAAGCACCATTCGTGGCTCTGCAGGTACAACAACCCATAGTTGCGATCATGGGGTATCTCGATAGTACGGTAGAGCGCTCGTAAGGCGATCAGGACCGAGGAGAGGTTTATCGTATATCCCAACTTGCGCCAAAGGTGCAGGTCTCCCAAGTCATGAGCAGCCCAGTGCCGGCTAATGTAAAAGTACCGCATACTGATGATAGAGAAACTGAGGAAACACAGCACCTGCAGCACCAGCCCCAAAATCAGGATAATCCTGCCAGGTAGTGCTTGCCGTTCCGACGAAGCGATAGTACGGTTCCCTTGCGTATCTTGGTCGTATTGCCGGCTGATTTGACTCGCGCCCACAAGTTGAATGATGAAGCTGAAAAGGTCAAAGGACACAAAAGTGGCGGTGATGTATCTGGGAAAGCACCACAGCGTCTTGAAGTTGAGTGCGTAGGTTGGGCAGGAAAACCACACAACACGACTGAATGCAGTATAACACGCTGCAGCGAGGAAACTGGGCGCGAGCAGGATCATGAGCCAGGAGGCAAGGAAGGGCGACTCTTTGTGCTCGTCATAGGCAGATACCAGACGGCATATGAACCCCAGGTCGAGCATGACAATGGCGATGATTGCTGCCCAGAAGAAATACGCCTTGAGGCGGATGTACTGATAAAGAGAATATGCAGAGACCAACAGTACGAGAATCGCCCCTGTTATGGCGAGAGGGTAAGACGGGTCATATATGTAAGGATTCAGGAAGTTTTGCGCTGTCATGAAAGTCAGCCGCCATGTTGTGCCATGTTGTCTAGTCGCGAAAACTGGAGACGAACATACCATGTTGAGCCCGATTCGGCAACCCCATGATTGATCGCGCTTCCAAGGCGGCGCTCGTAACTTGCATCCTAGCAGACATGTTCCGCTCCGCTCTGGTCCACCTCTTTTTAAATTCCGACCCAAAATGGTTTGTCGATCACAACAACCCGCAGCAGTGATAGTTTTCGCTCTTTCGCAATGCCGAACCTTTGTCACTCATATCCTAGTCGCAGTAATGGAGCAAACACCACAACGTCGTTGTAAAGCAGCACCCTCGTCGCAAAGGCGCATAGTCGAATAGCCAGAAAACGAACCCAGCGGGAAAAGGCGAAGCCAGAAAAATCAAAAGCCCGGCGGCGGTAACGCACGTTTTACCCAGCAGCCCACCTGCGTTCTCCGCTTGCTAAGAGCACTCAAGGCTCTTGGCAGTCCCTTGCCCTTTCCACTCCGCACGCGCGTGTAGCAATCAACCTTTGCTGCGCGTCCCTTTTCCTTGTCATCATCTCCCACGCCCCCATCTCGTCTCACATGTGTTGGCTAGGTACAGCCGGGTAACTTGCGACAGATCAGTCTCTTATGCGAGACAGGAACGGGTAAACCGGTGCACTGCACCATGCAATCCGTTTGTGCAGCCAATATTTACCCGCCATACGCGTACCTGCCTCTGGCATGTGTAGTACAGTACGCAGGCCTACTTCCCTCTTTCACTCTCTGGGTTGCTTGTGGGAGGACCGCGTCACGAATCCACGCACATCATCCGGCGGCGTGGCCTTGGCAAACCAACGAAAGCCATGGCATGTGTCTCTGCCAAGATGTTGGCAATAGGCTCGCTCGCCGAAGTATCCGCATATCGGGGTATCGCGTCTTACCATATCGTAGAGCGTGCACTGGGTGTGGTGTTGAAATATCGCCCAAGTGTCTTCGTGGTGTTTAGTCGTTGCCAGCCAAGAGTCACCCCGACGCAGGTATAAGCCGTGGCATTGCTTCGTTGCGCGATATTGTTATCGGATATTTCGGCCTCGACACTGTATGCTTTAGTTGATCTTTGCGATGTTATCCTTGTCAATGGCCTGCAGGACGCTGGTATGAAACTGAGGCGTGGGAATGTGGCGCAGGCGCTTGTCAAACATAGCGTACAGGCGCGTCCTAGCAGCCTGCGCAAGCGGAAGAAGATACCCCCCTTCGCGATCGTTGCAACTTGTCGCGCACTGAGGACGCAATGAATTTGAAGTAGCTTCTTAGTATGTTCTCATTGAAACTGCAGTTTTTCGCTGACCCTGGGATACGTGCGTCCACGGCAAATCTTACCATGTTTGGAAATACATCGTGACTCTCCCTTTCTGAAATCTTACTTCCCAAACCAAAACATTGTCAATTTTCCATTGTCCTAGACGGCTCGGCACGAGATCAGACCACGACATTCTGGACTACTGTTTCATCAAAGTCCTGCCACGAAAACATATCGGCTCGTCCCTCGACTACTTTTCTACTCGTCGTCGAAATCGTCATCGGAAGCATCTTTATCCGCGCTCGCCTTGTTCCCTCCAAGGATCTCAACCTCGTCCTCGTCCTCGTCAAGACCCAAGCCCTTCTTTAACCATCGCACCTCCTTTGGCTTCCTCTCCATCCACAGCTCGTTTGGGATCCAAGTGTAGAAGCTACACATAGTTTCCTTGATGTCGTCGAGAATGGTGAGACCACCAGAAAGGAGCAGGATAGTGGCATCCATCTTCAGGCCCACGAAGCAGTCCTCAAGAATGCTCTCCTCGATCCAAAACTCGTACTCTTTGCCATTGCCAGCTTTCCGTGGCTTACCGTTGGGGTACTTGGTTTTATCCTTGGGTAGATCGTAGTCGTCGCAGTCGTCCGTGTGCCAGGTCTTGCAGGAAAGCTTACCGAGGGGTCCAAGCTGTCCAAGCTTATGTTTGAAGGCCTCGCTCTGCTCTGCGTATGCAGACTTGGTATCGTTGTCGGGAAGATTGATGGCAGTGACCTCAAGGTAGGCAGTGTCCTTGCCGAGAACTTTTAGCTGCCCAGACTCAAACATGTCATATTGCGCCTCCGAACCCAGAACAGCGATGCCAGTGCCGAACTTGATCCTGGCTTCTTCGTCCCGGATACCAATTTCCACAACCGCCAGGCCTTCCTTCTTCAGATCCTCCGCCCAGGACTTGTTACCAGTATACATACCAGCCTGGGCACCACCGAATAAGACGCTAGCAGATTTGTTGAAATCTCCGGGCAGGGCAAGACCTAGAGAGTTGACTTTTGGAAGCTCCTGCTCAGCCTGATCGCAGATTTGAAGTGCAGTGGCAAGCTGGTCATCGAATTCGGGACAGACACGGTGAAAGCGAAGATACCCGAGGAAGGAGCGGGGAACTTGGCAAGCATTTTTGATAGCATACGACGCATAGCCATAGTGGGCGGGATACCAAGATGATCTATTCCAGTCAGTATCGTGTCAGTGGAGCAAAGGGTAAGATGAACCTACAGGAAGGCTTTGCAGAGAGCTACAAAATCTACGACCCACTTGTTCTCATTAGAGCGGTCCCAGGGTACATTGTGGACAGCGAGAGCCCTTGCAAGTTCCTCAGGACCCATCTCATTCATCTCGTGCTTGGAAAGCCCTTGATACATGCGAGGACCAGACTCTACTCCGCCAAAGCGCATGAGCTTGTTGAAGACATGTGCATACATTTCATGCATGCGACGCTTTTGCTTGAAGCGCTGGATGGCGATCTCGATACGTTCGACAAACGGTTTGGTCAGAGCGTACATCTCTTCTTCCTCGGCAGCTTCCACAGGGGTGAGAACAGGCTCAATGTAGGCCTTCTCGAACCCAGTAGCTTTGAGCATATTCTTAGACACCCCTTCGGGATACTTTGCCTTTGTTTGGGGCAGTAGTGGTACTGGATACTGAGCCGGCTGCTGCGCTTTCGCCTTTCGAGAACCCGGGGCGTAGGCAATATCGTCGTCATCTTCGGCATCGAAGTAATCTGGATCGAGGATATTCTTTCCAGTCAAAGGTACCTTACGCTTGATGGTCTTTCCGTCAGCAGACACTTCCAGAAAGGCGCTCAAGCGGAGAGCTGCAGTAACGAGGGTCTTGGGCTTGTATTGGCGCATCCTCTGGAAACCGCGAATGCGACTGATCGAGACGGGGAGATTCTCGCGTCCACCACAGCACTGTAGTAGGTGTTTGTCTGTGGGAAGGTTTTCGTCGGAGAAGTAGAACTCCACCTTGGAGGGAGATTAGTGTGACCGCATGACTGACCAAAAGATCGGAGACTGGTAAACGTACTTGACGACGAATCTCTGCACCATCTGGATGGTCTTCAATGGCAGAGGTAGCAGTACTGTTGCTAGAGGCTTCATCGGTAGGTCCTGCATCCACAATGGGTGCTGTGATCGCGGTCGCCATATCTGCTGCTTTCTGCACTGGGTATTGGGAAAGATGGAATTGATGTGCTTAGAGAGGAGAAAGGGGTGCAATGGGCAAGGATCGTGTGTAGAGAGTTGATGCCGTGGTGAGGCGACAACAAACAGTGCCTTCCGAGATGGTGGGTAACTGCGTTTGCATCTTGAGGTAAGAGCGCACGACTACTTAAGACTGGCCGTCGCAACTTCCGGTTCCGGGTATCTCGTACTCTCACGCGCTTTCACGGTGAGTCCATGCCCAGTAATTTGATACTTGCGCATTGAAGACTAAGTCAAGGTGAGATGCTGGTTCTTGCTAGCGGCGATGAAGGACAATCGGTCGAGGCACATAGCGATGGTATCTGTTGCAGTAACTTTCATGATGGGCCTCTAAATGGGGAATAATAAGAACAAAATCTGGATGGCATAAGACATAATCTTGAAGTCGTACAAAACCAATGGATTGTGCTGGATTAGCGCGAATCGTGATACCCTGGATGACGGCATTGGCTGACTCGCAAAGGACCCTGAAACACATGTCGTGGGGCCTGCAGCCTGCATACCATGTATCTTCCACCTGAACACCAACCACGCGTACGAAGACGTTCATAACATAGCAAGACTCGCTATACAATCCGAAAACCATGGCAACCAAAGCATATGACGCGTCTAATCTGAAAGCATATGGCAGTGCTGCTGCTGGTCAGTAAGTGCCTTGTTGCCTGCCGCCTGTCAGCCTCCCCACCCATACTAACACCACAACCCAGCGATGGTGTCCTCAGCGACGAGTCTGGTGGTGTAGTAGTAAAGCCCTGCACCCTTGCAGAGATCAACTTCTACGAGTCCCTCACCGACCACCCGGACCTCGCGCGTCACCTCCCCACCTTCATGGGCCAACTCTCCCTCTCAGCCGACCAAGCCGCCGCTACCGAGTCTGTCGAAAGCGGCACCATACAAACGGCCGACGGTACAATTGAGCGTTTGCATGGCAAGAAACTCGCTACAGATCTTCACATCGTGCTAGAGAATATTACACATGGGTTCAAGAAACCGAATGTTCTGGATCTGAAGCTTGGCGCGCAGCTGTGGGATGAGGCTGCGAAGCCGGAGAAAAGAGCGCGTCTAGATGCCGTAAGCAAGGAGACCACAAGCGGCAGTCTAGGGTTTAGGATAGCGGGTATGCGCACGTACAAGGGTAGTGATGTACCCGACATCCCCGAAGACCTGAAGGAGTATGTGGAAACGGACAAGGAAGACGGATATTGGGTGTACAACAAGATGTATGGACGCAAATTCAGCGCTGAGAACGTGAGTGAAGGCTTCACAGACTACATCTTCCCTGGTGCAAAGTCAGAAGCAGAGCTCGATCGGGCGAGGGAGGTGCTCGCCTACTTTCTGGGAGAGGTCAAGGACATCCAAGAGGTTTTTGAAAGCAAAGAGAGCAGGATGTACAGCGCAAGCATACTACTGGTATATGAGGGTGACGTAGACGAGTACGCAAATACCAAGCAGAAGCTACGATCTGCACATCCGGAAGATGAGGATGAAGACGATGAAGAGACTCTGCCTAAATTGGCCGAAGTCAAGATGATTGACTTCGCGCACGCGACATGGACACCGGGGCAAGGGCCGGATGAGAATTCGCTGCAAGGTATGAGGAGCACGGCAAAGATATTGAAAGAGCTATTGGACAAGGCGCAGCATGACTAGGGGCAGATGAATAGTTCATTTGGTTGAAGTGCAATGCATAGACGAAGTATATCTGTGAGTACAGCTCCGACGTTTTGGTCAATCGAACCATTGCCCGTCGACCTCTCATTGTTTCAACGGTTTTGGTTTCTAAGCATACCACCTAGAAAGCCAGCGCACTGTTGCCGAGGATGATGATTGAACACGTGGCATTTATACTATCATAATCCCTCTCCATGAAGAAGCAAATGTGGAACGTGTGTCACAGACACGACCATTGATAGAGGCAATCAGATTCCCAGTAGTGTCTCTTCCCAATCACCCACTCCCTTCATCAACGAATCAAAGAACGCCGCATCTACACCCTGGAACGCCCAGTCATTCGTTCCTGCGGTCAGTCCAGGATAGTGTTGTGGCGTATTGAAGATTGTATCAGAGGATGTCAATCCAGACTGTAGGGTCTGAAAGTTCTGTGTGTTGGGCTGTGCTGCAAGGAGGTCGGATGATATATTATCGCTAATGTCCCGACCAAAGGTGGAAAAGACATTATTCTCGACAGCCATCAGGTTTGAGGACGACGGACCAACAAGCATGTCCACACCAGGAGCCTGCTGACTAGGCCCTTCTTTCGTGATGCCTTTTGTACAAATCTTGATAATTCCAAAATATGGTATCGAGAGCTGAAACTGCTCGCCGCAGCCCTCCTCAAGCCGATCGACAGTGCTCTCACCAGTATGACTCGACCCACGTGCAGCGTCGCTTTCAATCTCGAGCAAGCTCCGAAGCTGCTCAGCACTTTTGCCTGTGAGGGGTTCGTTCGTCTGCGTCGAAACCAGTTCCAATTTTTCGACAAGCTGCTCGACCATGGCGCGGTCGCCGGGTCGTTGATGTACTAGAAAACTATGATCTTTCCAGCGACAGCTGTCTATGTGCGCGATCAAAATCGTCATCCCGGCCATGAGCGCGAAGAAGTCCGCTGTGTGACATGACTGGGTCGAGATTGGTCGAAAATTTTGGAACGCGACAAATCTTGTAAGAACGTCTCTGGCCGCATTGATACAGGTTATCTTGGCGTACATATGAAAATCCGAATCCTTGCCGCAATGTAAGAGGAAAGGCAGGTGCAGAAGATGAAGCAAATTGTACTGGTAAAGCTGATCTCGAAGCCGCATTAGCTCCTCAAAGGCCTCCTTCGTGCTTGGTTGCAGCCTAGTGAAACTTGGTGCAAGCCAGTATTTGTCAGGAAGGGATTTTGTCACGTTCTGGAGGTCGCGATCCAGTTTGCGGGTAGCCTCAATGTTTTGAAGCGGATCTCCTCGGTTGCGGTCAACGATACCACGTGCGATGAGGGTATGTGCTCGATCGATTTTGCAGCTCAGGCTCTCTCCAGGGACAGGGACCTCCATGTTCGTAGTCTGGCCTCCATGGGGCAGACCGAGCATCAGGCTCAGATAGCTGTCCATATGAACAATTCGAAACCATAGGAATTTTGGGCCCACTCTGTGTTTATTTTCTAAGAACTTGATCGGTGGAGGGTTGGGTGTATCCAACCTCATCAACTGCGCAAATACCATGGCTCTTCTGAAAGCTATCCACGATCGCCGAAGGTTGCCGGCGTTGGATTGGAAGATGGCTTCGTATATTATACACTCCAGTCCTTCGATACAGCCTACTAGTTGATCGTTGGTGATGACCATGCGAACAGCCGTATCCACCATGCGCACGGCGAGAGCATTCGGGTCTCCAGATAGGCGATCGGCTCCGTTACACCGAAAGTACTGCAGCATGAGGGCTAGAATAAGCATATGCCTGGCCATAAGAACTGGGGGTGTAGTAGAGGCGTCGGGAACCGTGGCCAATTCGTCGGCAATGTCGAACGATTCGTGCTCTAAGAGGTTGCTGGATCCCGTGAGACATTTGTAGCTATACAAGGTCGCGCTGCGGTCCGATCTGCATATGAGATCGAGGTCTCGCTGAGCAGGAAACGTTTGACGTAGGCCGATCGAGATGTTTTCACCGTCTTCTGCCTGCAGAAAGTTTTGTTCCGGTGTCAGTGCAGCAGAGCCGGGTGTCGGAAGTTGCACAAAGTCGATTGCTGCTGAGTCGTGTCTTAAGTCTTCCGATTGCGCAAGTAATGTTTCGGCTTTTCGCAGGCGCTCAAGGAGTTGTTCATAAGAGAGAGCAGGAGCTGGATAGGTCCTGTTGACCCCATCGCCTGAACGCAGCGATGTTAATGACGGGCTGCTATCGTCCTCCTGAAGAAGGACTTCATCCGGCTGGTCCTGGCGAACACATGGCGCGTTTCGACGACGACAAGCTACACATATTGTATCTGATGTTGCATCGAATGTGCATTTCACTTTCCGCTTTTTGCAGTCCCAACAGCTTGTCGTGCCCTTTCGAAGTTTGCGCCGCTTGCTGGGAGGCTCAAAGCTGCTCACGTTGGTGTCATTGACAGCCGGCCCCATGGCAACCAACGCTAGCCTGATTCGGTGGCACGTACGATTCCTCCACTCAAGGAGAGTAATCCGAAGTTTGGCAGAAGTACGCTAGTGAGGGTGTGATGAATCTTGCGATGGAATCGAATGCGAAATTGTTCATACGAGACGAGTTTGACACCTAGGTAGTACGGGGGACAGTGACCGAGCCACCTGCAGCTCGGCGGAAGAAGCCTCGGACTCCGAACATGTCGCTAAGAGGCCAGCGAGAATGGGAAATGTGCCTCTGGGTCTGGAGGCCTGATTTGTACGGCAACGGTCATTGGTCGCTGAAAGGCCAATCACACAGCAGCACAAGGTCTACCATGCAAACGAGTCAACGCAGACATGGGCGTATTTTTGGCTGTACGAAAAGGCCTCAGTGGCGTTTTGTGAATCGATCGACATCTAAACTCTATGAGACTAATCTTAGAAGGTTGTAAACATTACAAATGACACACAAGTGCAGGGGGACGCTACCTGCCCATGTAGCTAGGATGGTGAACCTCCTTGAAATACAATCTATGTTCCTCGATAGGCAACGAAGTACTAAACAAATGCCATCAACGTGTCCTTCGACCCTAGCAAGCCCCCGTGCTTGAAGATTACGCAGCTCCGGCCTGAACCTTCTCCATGTTGAGCTTCTTGAAGGGTGTAAGTGCGGCAGCTAGGACCGCTACACCCGCCAAAGCGATCGCAATAGCGAGTGCGACTTTTATTCCTGCCATGTATGCCACCACAATGCCCGGTATATCTTCGGTACTGAATGTCTGTCGAAGCTGAGTAGCTCCAGTTCCGATTACCGCTTGCGGATCCACGTTTGGTGCTGTGATCGCAAGCGTGGTAATCATGCGATTTACGAAGCCGGACTGGGCAGCGGTCAATGAGAATGCGCCGCCGATGGTTTGAAAAACTACAACACGTTAGTTCTTTCCATTGGTATATGTTTTTCGGGCATACAAAAGACTGTTGCCGTCGCCGAGGACATGTCCTTTATCGTTGCGTTGGCCTGAGCTGTATTGATGGCCATCTGAAAGCCCAAGCCCACTGCGATACCATAAAGAGCCTGGTATCCTATCCATTTGCCTAGTCCAGTGCCGATGTCAAACGTATACATCAGACCAGTAGCGATAGTCGCTAGGATAGCACCTGCATTCATGAAAGGCGCAGCGTAGCCCGTCTTCGATACAACACCGCCACTAATGATGCTGCCTATCACCATTGCGAGGACCAAAGGAAGGTTGAGTACACCCGAGTTGATTGCGCTTCGGTTGTCAACGCTCTGGAAGTAGATCGGCAGATAGTACAGTAGTACAAGATACGCTGACGAATAGAAGAAGATGAAAGCGGATGGCTGCCATAGGGTGCGCTCGCGGAGAAGACGGGGTGGAAGCATCGAGCGCTCGCCATTGAAGATCTCCCATACGATGAAGGTGACGAGAATGGCCACGAAGCCTACCTAACATACGGATATACAAAGTCAGTATATGTCTCAAATTCAGTTTGTACAGTAACAACTTACCAATAGGCCGATGACAAGACTGCTGCCCCAAGGCTTCTTCTGGCCACCGTTCTCGAGTGCCAGGATGTACGCGACGATGCCACCCATGACAAGTGCGATGCCGAGAGGATCCATTTGCAAAAACTTCTCTTTCCAAGTCGCTTTGACGACGACGACTTGCGGTGGGGTCTTGTAGGTGAACAATATAAGGGCTCCAGAGGCCCCGCCGATAGGAAGGTTTATGTAAAAGCTATGCCATCATCAGCTGGTGAGTAGAACATCTATGGTAACGTGCCTACATACCACCATCGCCAGCTCACCGTGTCTGCAAAGACACCTCCCAAAAGCGGACCGACGACGCTAGATAGACCGTATACTGCACCAACAAGGCCCATAAGAGCTGGTCGTCGTTTTGGCTCGGCAGACAATGCAGCCATAGTGAACGCACCCGTTACTACAGCGGCAGAGCCGACACCAGCGATTGCGCGACCCACGACGAACGTTGTAGAGTTCTGAGCCACGGCACAGACCAAGCTTCCAATCTCAAAGACGAAGATGGCCCCGAGGAACGACCACTTAAGCGGAAAGTAACGGTAGAATTTACCAGATGCGGATTGGAAACCACCAAATGTCATGAAGTACGCGGAGCCATACTAGAGTAAGTTAGAACCATGGAATTCGAATCCATATCACTAGAGTATTAAACTCACCCAAGAGACCATGTTGAGGCCCTGGAATTCATCGGTGATCTTGGGAATAGCAGTGCCAATGATGGTCATGTCCAGAGCAGTAAGGAATACTGCACATAGTACAGCGATCAAGATGGGAACTAGCCGCATGCCACTAGGATACTCCTCTTGAATTTTGTTGGTTGCATCGTCGTGAGTAGATCTGACCTCATCCATATCCTGTTTGTACTGCTGCTGTTCCTTCTCTTCCGCGAAAACATCCGGTGTGGTAACACCACTAGCACACTGCGTAGCTGTATCAGACGCAGCTGATGTTTTGGTTCTATGCGAGTCCATTATATGTGTTCGTGGTAGTTGAGTTTGCGGAGTATAGTCAATATCTGTATTAGAAATGAAAAGGTGTCGTGGTAACAGCCGCCTGGAAGATGATAAACAATGTATGCGAACTCCTCATACATATACCATCCTATAGAGGAAAGCATCCGTAATATCTGTGACCGATCCGAGGTCTTGGCACGCTCTTCCTCCGAGCGCTTCGGAGGATGGAGGTCAGTATTCTTCATTCCGCCGAGATGCGCCAAACAATCCCAATTTCGAATATGGGTTGTATTCGGAGAACGCGTCTTTGCACCGCGCAGAACAGCGGCCAATACCACGTGGTAAGAGCAACATGCGACTGGTGGATGGAGGCGATTAGTCAGCACTCCATTGGGTCCGGAAGAGACACTTGTTCCACTTCGCACCACCCTCATTCCGATAGCCATGTCGCAATTCTCTCAATCAAAGGTGCTCCTCCCACTGTACATTTACCCACAAGTCGGCGCATGGGATCCTCTTTACACAGCGTAGCTTCCCCCTGCTATTAACCTTTTTCTCACTGATCTCTCTCAGCGTTGCCGCAAATCCGTGTGTTCGATTTGTCGTCATCATCAATCCGAATAGTGGGCCAGGTGCAGCACCGTGGTGGCCGAATGAGGACTATGTTCGGGAAATAGCACGGCTAAATGCATTGCCGAATGTTACGACCCTGGGCTATGTACGGGTAGCCTATTGCAGACGACCGGTTCAAGACGTTCTAGAGGACATCGAAACATACGGTAGAAGAGCCAGAGAGGATGACCGTTTGAGGGTCGAAGGTATCTTCGTCGATGAGACGGTGAATTTGTACTCAGAAGAGGCTAAGAAGTACCTCGATGCTATCGATCGCAGAGCGCGAACTCTTATTGGTGTCGTCGAGAACAAAATGGCAAGTCTGAACATTTTCTTAAACGAGACCGAGCAATCCGAGCTGATAACGCCCAAGATGATTCATAATCCTGGTACAGCAGTAAGCGCTGAGCTTGCAGCACCTGGACCCGAGATCACGGTGGTTGTAGAAACATCCTACGAGGAATTTATGACTGAAGGATACCAGGAGTGGCTTTCTACTTCGCCGTACAAGCGTGCTCGAACTGCGTACATAGTACATTCTGTTCCACAAGGAGAGGTGAAGGCTCTAACGATAGCGCTTTGCGAGCGAGCAGAGTATCTGTTTGTAACAAGTGCGTTCTGCGGCTTCTACGAGAGTTTCGCTGGAAGCTGGCATGACTTTGTCGCATCGCTAGCGGAGCGGCGAAAGTAAACACATTGGACATCTTGGACATCTGTAGAGTTGTGGAGCGATAGTACTGAGAAACTGTAAGTGGAACATAAAGCTCCACAAATCCTCTTCTCGTGAGTAGATGCCCTATGCTGTCGAAATGGTCTCACAACACGAATTCGTCTGGTGCCGCGGTATCGGGGGCTTTTCGTAAATCTGGAGAATTTCAGGACCCCATTCTTGGATGTGTTTCGTCAGCGCTGTGATGCTCTACACTGGAGCGTGGTGTCTTGCTCCTGTAGGGCCTCCTCAATAGTAGCCCAGATCCTACATCGGTTCCAAAAGCCGTCAGGTACATCAAGTAGGCGGTCGTCGCATCCACTTATCGAAAAGCGTTTCGTCGCAAGAAGCTTTGCAGCAACTTTCCAATCCCAGGATGCAGTCGGATCTAAAAGCGCTGCATTAGGATCAGATAGATGGTGCTCGATCCACTTCGTGTCTAGATCCCAAATATGCGGATGGAGACTTCCGTCCCGAAGACTATTTCGCCAGAACACAGAGTCGAGCGGAATCCGCAGAGCGAGTGCTTTCGATGTGCGATGTAGTACGATGACGGATTGTATTGGTAGATAGCTGCAGATAGCGTCCATCATTTCTGTAGGAAGGCGCTCCAGTCTCTGGGGTTCACGTGTTGCTTTCAACACGTACTCTGGCTCGTCTCTTCTACGTGGCGAGCTTTGCAATACCCTTTGAACAAAGGATGCAGTACCTTTCCCTTCGATGGGGTCGGTATAAAATTTCTATATATCATCAGTAGTCTGCTTCAGAAACGTACTGTTGCACCTTACATCATATTTCCCACCCCACCAATCCAGTCTGCTCAAGGCTAACACGCTTCTAGCACCATATTCCGAAGAGGAGGAGCATAGATCGAAGATGTCGTTTGATGTCTCGTTTGGTTCGTCTGTGCAGCATTTCCGTTGGTCGAAGCGAGTACTTAGTAGTCGATACAATATCTTGAGAGTGGGTTCTAGTCCAACCTCCCTTCTTGTCGAATACCGATGCTCTATAACTCTACAACTCGTTACGATGCATCCTTCATGCAACGGAAACAATGTTCCATGGTCGCCTGTGTAAGAAAGAGCGTCGAACCAGATATCATCTTGTCCAGCGTCGTCGACAATCCGAAAGTAGCCCGAACCAGTCAAGCTGAAGGATGCGACTTCTGAGAGATAAATATCGGGCAGTTCGGAAACGTTGACCGGGCTTCTCGGAACTTTAGCTGAAGAAGAGAAAGAATGAGCGTGGCCCCTTCTTACATCGACCCCTCGCTGGCTACCATGTGTTCGGCCACGTCGGCCATGCTACCAAGCAGACGAAGGTTGTTCAACCACTGTGTTTTGTATTGAATTAATATTTTGCAACAGCTTCCTCGGGGGATGCTTTACCTGAAACCGGATGTCTTTGGGATCGATGTTGTATACATCGCCTTCGATATGGAACGGGCTGCCACATATAACGCAAAAGGTTCCTGCCTCCATGGCATGTCGAGCGTCGCTCTTCCAGACCTCTTCGACCTTCGAAGAATGTAGACCGCCCATGTTAGCACCGTGCGATCGGATTGTAGCAGGTGCGGATCTAGAGGGCGGCCGAGGTTATTGATCCGCAAAATGATAACGCCCCGTTCCGTTCACCTAATCTAGTCTGACAGGAGGCTGCTTTCGCGTCCCGTTGAACGAATGCTGTCGAAGCAGATGTGAGACGCCAGATTGGATGTGTGACACTGGATAGGTCCGTCGCGATGGATCGATGACGGTAGTCCATTCCGCCGTAACCTAAGGAGGTATAGCGCTTCTATAGCGCTCCCCACCACTTCCGAAGCGGCCTGAGATGGCTGACTAGTGGTGTTCTTGTCCTACAAATAGAGGGATGTTTGTCATATGCGCGTTTGTGTGAACGTTCATTATTGGTTTGGTTTCGCAACCAAGAACGTTCATCTTTATCAACGATGGCGTGTGCACGGAGCTCGGAATTCCGACAAGCACATCCGAAGCGGCGGAACACCGCTTATCATGCGACTTGTACGATTAGGCAGTCTCTATGAACTCGACTCATTCTTTGTACATCATATACTCGCGACCATAGTCTTCCTCCTCCGCGGACAGGTCAGAAATGTCGTCCATTACTAACTGAGTGCTATTCCCGATCAGTCCTGTTAACCAAGGATACATCTCTGGCGATCTTATCTCGTTCGCCTCTGCGTGGTGGAATTCAGACACGGACCTCTCGCCTGGCTCAAGCACATACTTATGCCCAGCCCAACGTATGCGAGGCTTTTCAACGTATGGACGCCAACCATGGGATGTAGTCTTTATGGGATCAGGTATCTCTGTGACAGATTCAGTTCTGATGAGGAGTGTATCCTCCATATCTGATCGATCGTCCTCTATTACTGGGTCAAGCGCCATCCGCACAAGCTTCTGAGGACCCTCATCCTGAAGGGCGTTTCAGAAAACTTTCAGTGCAGGTAGTGCCTGCTTTTGAGGCAAGACCAAATCTCTGGCTTGTTTATAATTCGGCATCGGGAATCAGGTACCAGCGGCTTCCTCTGGTTACCTCAAGAGTTTGAAGCGAGGTATTGTTGATGACGTGTGTCTGTCAAAGAGGATGTAGGCCATGGCATATCCTCGTTATAGGTCACTGTAAGTATGGTCAATTTGGAGAGTACGTGTGAACGCAAATGCCAAGGTAGTAGGCTTTTGTACAAGTCCATCGGAATGCTATGCAGTTGCCAATGCGAAGGTACCAAGTCAGCGTATGTCTCACATGCATCTCGAGCTGTCACGATCTACCGCAAGTATGCGAAGATTGGGCAGTAGGTCTAGCATAAGTGCGACTAGTGCATCTTCATATCCAGCACGTATGTTCTCGCACAAGATAAGTTCGTGCGGGCGCGCCCCAGAACTTGACCTTTTCTTGACGAATTCTTTGTACCAACTTTGCTCATGCCTGTTGGAGATTGTAGCCGTTTAGTGTTATGGCTCCGAGAGGGGGGTTTCGGTCCGATTGGTAAGGCATGAGGGTTGGAGAGCACTACCTGGACCCTAAATCAGTACAAACTTGACTACTCCATGCATTTGGAGATGCTTATAGCCTTGTCTTTAAATTGTCTTGTGTCTGTAAGAGAAACTTCCATGACGCGTTGCTGATTTCATGCTAGCGTGGCATTCTCGCGTCCCGACGCTTCGGCAGCCGAGATGACTGCGCGTCATCAAGCTTCAGCTTATCGTCTTCACAGGCGGAGGTCCAGGGAACAACGTCGCAATACATCACGGCAATTGTCTGCTATCAGCTTGAATTTTTTTTTTCATTTCTTATCTTCTGTTTCGAGCCACCTTATGTGTCTTCCTCCAACCTTCCATCGCCCAACACTCGCGGAAACAATTCGCAATCGAGAGTATGTGTATGAGGTCCAATAACCTTCATGTCCCACCGCCAGGATGACAGCCACAGAAACCCAACGTGATCCAAGAATGCATAAAGCTACCCGAGGCCGAAGGACCAGCACAACTATCGCGTGGCGTTTTGATGGCAACACCCTCTTAGATCCATTTCTCGAAGCTGCGGCGGTCATCAGGCGCATGCATTCCATGATATCTCTCGTGGTATCGTGTATCACTTCCTGCAGTCGTGTTCTGCACGCCCTGGCCATCTGTCGCTCTGCTGAAGTCATCCATCTCGTAGGAACCACCGGGTGCATCCCTCTTCTTTTCCGCACCAACCCGACCTCCTACCGGCGTTCCCTTGCGCTCCTCTCTACGTGGAAATAGATTTGCGTTGTACGTCTGTAGCCTGGTACCGCCAGGGCTCGCGGTTCTTTTGCGTCCTGGCAAAAACGATACGGGAGGCGGCTGAGTCAAATCTTCGGCTGAGCTGTTCAGGGAGTTATGTCTGAGTACGGAGCGAATATTTTCTTTCGAAACGATACGGGCTATATTGCGATCGGACTCATCGCGCACAAGTTGCTGAGGACGGAAACCGCTGACATAATCCCGGGTACTATTCTGTCGCACGGAACTCTCAGAGGGAACGGATGGAATAAGCTCGTCCATCCCCGGCCATGCTGTTGCTTTAGGCGGAGAAGTGCCTGGCCAAGGGAGAGGCTTAGGCATCTCCCTGAGATGGCTGTCCTTTACACCAACACGAAGATCGCCAGAATACGGAGCTGGTTTGATGGGAACGGGTAGCCTTGTAGCTGGCTTTGCAGGCTGAATGCGTTGCGATTTATCAGTAGCGCCTTCACGTACAGTGTGAAGCTTCGTCAACGAGATCTCGTCATCCCAACCGCTGCCTTCATAGCTGGGCACCCGCACATCTGCGTAGGCCCTGCTTCCTAACACCTGTGGTGCAGCCCGCTCGTCATGTTGGTACTGACGGGGTAATGGTTGCGGTGCGGCACCCATCTGGCCCTTGGACGAGAACTCTGACACATCCGTATCATGGTGTGTTTGTCCGGTCTGGGGATTGTGTGACAGGCTAGAAGAATCTAAGTGATGGGTTGAAGTGAAGATGTTTTGCTTGGATGGCTTGTGCTCTGGATGGGGGCGTGGCCATGGTGTGACTATGGTCGTATCGGAAGATTCCAATGAAGCAAGACTCATGCAACTCTCACCTAACGAGAGGTCTCGGGCGCTAGACGCACGGCGAATTGGACCTTCACCAGGGATATGGATTTGCCGTGTCACACCGTGCAACGGACTCTTCGGCTCTTCCTTTGACGCCGTTCTGGACACGCCACGAGACAGCGAGCGACGAATACTATCCGAGTATCTTTTGATCGGGCTTTCGTTACCGTCTCTGTTTCGTTTGTTGTGGTATTCGGTGGGAGAGCCCTTCTTTATAGGGCTCCGACTACCGTGCCGGTTCACCATCTGGGGCTGGAAACTCTTCACTTCACCATTGGTCTCCGCGGCCTTCCTACGGTCTGCTCGTGCTCGTTGCTCATTCAACCACTCCTCCATCTTGTGTTTGAACTTGGGTCGCTCAACCAAACCGCCGTACTGAGGATACACGTCGCGAAGCTCCTTCTCGGTGTCGTCGTAGTGCTTTCGTGTAAGCATGCCGGCCCCTTCAACACGCTTTTGGAATGTAGCGCTATCATCGCCGATGACTTTCTTCGGTAAAGAAATGATGCGGTACGGAGTGGGCGATATCAGGCTTCCCTCAGGTACTATCACATTGCCCTTTGGGAATGCAAGACCAGATGGGCATCGTTCTTCGATGTAGAGTGCAAGGCGACCGTAGTGTCGTCGGCCTCTGATGCTGTAGGAAGTACGGACTGCGTCAATGATCGGTACGAAGACCGCTTCCCAGGCAATGCAGATGTTGCGAAGCTCAAAGTAGTCAAAGCCCCATGGGTTGCGTGATTTACCAACCTTGAATACCTGCAGCAGCCAAGCGAAGAGATGCTTCTCGTACGCCTGCACATTCCAGTTGCTCTTGTCGATCGCACCATAAATACTGGAGTCAGTTGTGTACTCCCCACTGTACTTGTTCGCACGTGGATCGTAGCGGCGTATCCCTTCATCGAACTGTGTATAAAACCACAATAGGTCTGTGCGCGAGATGCCATCCCCCCGGTCTTCTCTAGCTATCGTTGTCGCACGAGGCATTGCATCCGGTCGCAACAGGAAGATCGAATCGCGGAACACAGCCCACGGCTCTAGAAATGCAGCAGTTGCGAGAAAGCGCTCTTCGAGGCTGTCGAGGCCGGATAGTTGCAACAACGACAGTGCTTGTTTGAGCTCCGGAGAGATCTTTTCCCTATCGCCGCGTGCAAAGAAGTCGCGTACGTTTTTGATCCCTGAGTTGGACGGAGAGTGCGCCATCTCGACTTCGATTATGAGCGCGTCAATCACGGCTTTTGGTCGTGGTGATGGTCAATCTGCGTTGCTGCTGTTTGGTAGAAAGTAATATCTCTAGCGCCGTTCTCCTGCCGAGAACAAGATCTTTAGCCCTCTATTACGCCTCAGTGAATGCGACTAGATGCGGAGTATACTCAAGTGACGATAGTATGAAATCTGGTGGCAGCCTCACCTTCACTACGATCCGACAGCCCACCGTCGCTCCACTCAAACCACCACTGATACTGTGCTCAGTCCAGTGATTGGAGGATCACATACGGGAGCCTTGCGCAACCAACAACTATTTCGTACTAGCAAGCCTCTTTCACGTGTAGGATCACTACAGCTCACAACAAGTACGAGTATGGTCAATGCGCATAGAACAAACACTGTACTATCTTTCTACGACTCTGATTATATGCTTGCCTCTGTTTCCACTGGCTTAAAGTCTTTTACATCTTGCTTCACGCTTCTGTTCCTATGAATACCTCCTCAACCGTACGTATGACAACCAGGATGAGTCTCATATACCTCCCAATCTTCGCGGCAGCTGCCATGCAGGTCCTAGGGGTGGTTGTTCCTCAACAACCACCTATCTTCTCAGGCCCATGCGCCGTCCTACCCCCGTCTAACAAGACTGAAACTCCAAGCTATGATGGGGTAAAATCAGGCGCCTCATCTATCTGGGGTCACGAGGGCAGCGGCGGACCGAAGAAATGGACAGACCTCTACGTCAAGGGTCTCACCGTCATACCATATTGCTTTCCGTAAGTTTTCCTGCATGCTGACTGGCAGCCTGTCGTCCGAGAGAATCGTTCCACCGAAACCCTATGAAAATTAGGATTAGTTCAAGATACCCTGCGTCATCAGTTTTCCTGCACAGACTGCATGTGAGACACACACTGACTTGGCATGCCTACATTTAGTACTGAAGAACATCGCAAAGCCAACATCGCGAAAGTGGAAGCAGCCACCGAACTTTGGATCACAGCGCTTGGTGGTAAGGCTTCGGAGGCTAGTGGTCATAAGATCATGTTCTCTGAATGGATTGATCCTCGGAAGAAACCCATGTACTGCATCGACGTGAACAGTCCAGTTGATAGTAAGTGGAACATGGCTGTTCCATACAAAACAGTCGCTATCTGGAAGGATGATCGTGCGGGAAAACGCGCCGCATCATCTACTGTGGGAATGGGTGATTCTCCTGGAAAGCCATGGGATTTGGACATGTGGCTTGGTGAAGAGGCTAGCGTTCAGACCATTGCACATGAATTCGGCCATGTCATGGGTACGTAAACAGCCATCCAAAATTTTAAGGTCGTGAAGCTAAAACACTGAAGGAATGATGCACGAGCAACAGTAGGTGTCTCTGTACGAACCGCGCGTGAGACATATACTGACTTCGTACACCCACAAATAGACGATCCGACCGCGACACATATGTACGCTACGACTGCATGAAGGTAGATTCCGACTATTTAAGATGCATGGAGATATATGCTAACTCCGTACTTCCACCACTACAGCTCACAGATTACTCCACCGCTCTCGCACGTGCTCGCGAATCCGACCCTAGTGTGACGACTGCAGAGCTTTGTAATGACGTCAACATAGCTGCCAAATATGAATTTAGCGGTCGCTCCTTCACCAAATCCGTTCTCTATGGGAAATCCAACGACGGATGGATGCTGAATCTCGATACGCCGTACGATGTCAACAGTAGGTATCTCCTAGTCAAAAGCTTATGTGAGTCATTTGCTGACCTCGTACATCGAATTTAGGGCATTATGCACTATAATAGCTACATCATGGGTAATGATAAGTGTCAGAGAGGCAATCAAGCTGAGTGCCCAGTAGCGGTGTACAGGGATAGCACGATCCATGACAAGGGGTTTGAGATGATTCCGTTGTGGTTCAAACCGAGTCAATGGGATGCTGCATGGGTTAAGGTGCAGTATGGGTGGTCGGGGTGCTGTGATAGCGCTGAGACAAAAGGTGTAGTGGATGGCGGTGAGGTTGGGAACACTGAATTAGATGAGCTGCTTTGGCAGGCGCGAGAAGAGTATGTCAAAGGACAGTTGTAGCTTGCATTGTCAACTTTCATACTTGACTTCCTACGAGGCTATACTGGGACATAAGACATGTTAGGCAGTGCAGCGAGACATGTATCATGAGAGACATAAAGGAAGACGAGCGAAGCAGACTTGGCATAACTTTGAGCGGCGTGAAGTCAAACTATCATGAATCATTCTTACAATGGTAATCTTCGGAACGATTATGGGTTCTAGGTCATGTATTTGGGCAGATCTGAAATGTCATCAGCAAAGGCTTGTTCTCCGCATCGAAGTAACGCAAAAGACCATTGCCTCACACACTATATTTCGTCTACGAAGAGTATCCCAAATTATCGAATTCGTCAGCTGAATTCGAACAATGAGCGGTGAATCTGCTAGCGCGTTTGAGAGCAAACACTCCACGTCCAAGGACTCATATCGCTTACAAGAACCACAAAATCGCACACTGCTTTTATTCGTCAGCAGAATGAGTCTCGAAAACACTCCCGCCACAATGGCAGCTTTTACTGTCGACGAAACGAGTGCGCCCACTAGTATCGAAGACAGCAACCACCAGCAAAACGGTAAAGCTGAATATACCACAGCCACCAATCTTATCGACGCTACTAATCTCAGTGTTCAAGGAATCGTTGTCGCTGCCGGCTACCCAAGACATCTTACGCTTGACGTTGGTGGGCGCAAGTTCAAAGTCTCGTGTGACACGCTGAAGTCTGAGTCTGGCTGGTTTAAGAGGCAGCTCTCCGGACGTTTCGGTCCATGGGAGCCTGAGCTGGATGGCTCATACTTCATGGACACTGACCCTGATCTCTTTGAGTATCTTCTTCGCTTCATGCGCCGTCCCGAAGTCTTTCCTCTTTTCTACAGCAAGATGAACGGCTTTGACTATGACCTATACAATCGCCTGCAAGCAGAGGCGCTTTACTTTCAGACGGACACGCTATACGAGTGGATAAAAGACAAGGCATGCTGCATGCGTCAATCAAATTCGAACAGTACTAACTCATATCTAGAGATACCTCAACGCTATCAAAGTCAAAACTTCGAGCCTAGATATCCGCGTAGTTCATAGCCTCGATTATGTACAGCAAGAGATTCTTCCAGTCCACAAGACCGAAGAGTTGCATGTCGTTCCGCGAACACGCAAAGTTTACCTTTGTCCTCGCCAGATCGCGGGTCACAAAGGCCATCCTGAACTTTGCGGTGCGGCATGTCATAAGAGGCAGGCGGATAATGCGGTAGAATACGAGGACGTGGGTTTTCTGCAGGTAGTCAGCCTACAAAAGGAGATTGTCTTCGACGAAAAGGTCTGTAGAGACGACTGATAATATCGACGTTCCGGGAAGTGAAGGGACAGCGTTTGTATGTCACGCAGATGAGCACACGGAGTGGACCCAATGGCTTGGTGGGAGTGGTATCTCGTGGAATTTGTGCTATACGGCTAATGTGCGATGATTCTCCTATTCCATCACTTCCCCAAACCTGATCCGTGGACCTCAAGGCTTCTAATTGGTGTACGCTTTCATTGTAATGGGCTTAGCTGGAAAATACCTAGCGACAGAATCTAATCAGGCGAATAGCTCGCATACTTGAGATCATCTCAGAGTGTCAGAACTACGGTATTGAATCAACAATGCACCGAGATAATCTCTAGAGTGCTGCTTGTCTTCGACACCCGGTGGACATGCATCGTCACTCGTTCTGTCCCGGTTGCTAAACCAGGGTAATCTCCAGGACAGAGCAGTCGAGCCGCCTCTTCTGCAAGAGGCCAATTGATGCGCGTACTGCACATCGGCATCTGCAGCTTCAATGCCAACTCAATCGCATCAAGAGACTGATTCTCCATCGCTCTTGCAATCCTTGTTCCTTATCCCGGTAGCTCCGTGTCCGTCACGTCAGCGTCTGTGCGTCTCAACCTCGTCGTCACTGTCCCCGCCTTTCTTGAGGTTCGACAAATTGTCGCGAATCACAGTCCCGGAGGCACCCTTGGTATGATGTTCTTCTTCCACAGGGAACCTCGCTTATCGGCAGGATGCGTGTCGTACTTGAGAGCCTCGCACCATACATATGGTTGTGCGTAGAAAGCCGGTCTGCTTAGATTTGTACATTTCCTCTGGGCGACAAGCTTTCCACTTGTACAACTTCGGATGATCCATCGTCTTGATCTCCTGGATGATAGGCAGCAGTGTACGGACTGTGTATTTCTTGCGAAACTAGGTCAACAAAGCCTATAGGCATCGGCTGTCGTAGCGGGGGACTGTGCTCCGCATACACAGCCTTTCGCGGAAAAGTCGAATTACGTGAATGTTGGCTCATGGAGTTGAACAGATCAGTATGTTCTATCCATACTCATGCTCGATTGAAGTGGAGGTGGCATCGACGGGTCGGCGGCCGAGGACGGGTACGTGGAAGGGGCAGACATGGATCTATCGTGCCACTCTTCGTGTTCTTCTTCTGGCGACGAAAGCTCAAGCAACTTCTGTGGCGACCCAGCGGATAGCCCAAGCATGGTGAGCTTGTCTTGCAATATGCTGATAACAGCAGGGTTGCCACCACGAAAGGAAGCGAGCACTTGCGCTAGTGAGTGGATCAGATCCCTAGGACCAACGTTGAAATGAGACTCGTGGTTAAGCGAGGGCATGATCATCATAACGTCAGCAAGCGAGTTGGCGACGTCGAAGAGCTTGGACTCCTACAATTATGTCAGTGATGTCCTGTGCCACCCAGGGAGATGTTGCGTACCATGCCTGGACCATGCGCCTCGACGCTTTCCCGCGAGAGGCTACTTAGATTACTGAGAACGTTTTGGGCGACCTTAGCGGGGAAACGGAACGAGAATTCCTCATCCTGACTGGCGCGACTGCTCAAGTTCGTTACATTGAGAGCATGCTGCCACAAGAAGATACGCATCCACTGCTGAGTCATTGTGATATCTGCGCGCTGGAGCTCATTCTCAAGACTGCGAGGGTCTTCGTCACTGCTAAGTTGTTGCTGAGCTAATGCAAGAGCGTGGCGCGCAGCTGCAGGTTCAGCTGTTATGGTGACATCTAGGATATTGAACAGCCGACAAAGTTGGACGAACGCAGGTGTAACTGATCCATCATGTAAGTCTTCTAGCCTGGGAAGATTGGGAGCTCGCTTCAATGTCGTTGGCACATCGTGCTGCAAGGAGTGCGCTCGCTCTGTGATGAAGAGAAGCCAGTAGACCCTCAAAGCATACTGTATTTGCTCGGCGGTCATGAGCTCGTAGTGTGTCGGTTTATGTAAGCCTATGATGTGTGCCTTGAAAATGGCCTCGCCGAGGAGGACCGTGGAAGCGTTCATTCGCCCAACGTTTGCTGAATAAACGTGTAGGAAGAAGCTACTTAGCAAGGAGAATATAGTCACATTCTCCAAGTGATCGGACTCGTTCCTTGCTTTCTTTGCTTCCGATTCGAACGTGCCGCTTGGAACGCGATAGTGGCCCTCGAGTGGACTGCCTGGCTCGGCATCTATAGAGAATTGGCTGACTATGGCAGCACATATCGCAGTGGCTAGTGCGTAGGCTTCCAAATCGTCGGGATGAGTCAAAAGCCGTGCAGTGAGTGCTTCGGCATCGACGACTGGCCATATGCCATATCCACGTGCTTGGTAGATGTCCAGGTAATGCGATAGACAGGCAGTCGATATTCTGTGGGGCTCTTGGGGGATGGCGGACAGTGTTGGGCTTAAAATATCCGGCCAGGCTTTGGGGTCAACATCGGAATCGCTCATCAAGGGTATCGGGTCCAAATAAGGCAAATCGGTAGTCCTCGGGCTTCCAGCATCAAAGCTCGTCTCGCTGTTGCTTCTTGACCCATCGTCATGGGTCCCCTTGCTGCGTTCTTGCAGTCTCCTAATGGCGGCTTCTGTAGTCCGACGTGGTCCTTTTGGTCCGCTTTTCCCATGCGTCTTCAAGTAGGTGCAGTCCCAGCTAGCAGCTTCGCATCTGGAACATGGCTGGTTGCCATCACATCGCACTTTTCCTAGAAGAGAGGCAATGTCAGTTGTGTCACGATAGTTGACCTGCATCCAACACTTACTGACAGAACAAGGGTCACACGCTCGTCGCGTTCCTTTCCGTGGGGCCATGGCCATTCTGGGGCCAAGGTACTAGCCTCTTTGGATAGACGGTATTTACGAGACGCGGGATATCGTCATCTCGTCATGACACGGATGGGTCGGGTTTCACGCACCAGCAGAATGGTGGCGTTTGTGGAGAGTTTATCGGAAGTAGACGACAATCAAACGAAGTACAGAAATATAAAGTCCATACAGAATGATGTCGTGGGAATGGATGCGGCTGATGCTGGGAACAAAAGGTGGAGATGCGGCTGCAGGTCGGTTGATCCTGCCTACTGGAGGTGCCGGCGCCGACCAATCATGGCTGAGTGCCGCCGTTGACCGCCGGCGGTCCCTGACGCCAGCTAGTCTGCCCGAAAAACTTCACGGCGCTAGAAGCTCCGTGGAAGAAAGCTGCTTCTATGGAAAGACCGGCTGTGCTCGGTATAGATAAGCGAACAGTTATATGATTCGATTACTGACATTCTAGAAGCTTACCGGGCGTGTCGTAGCGAACTTCCTTTCGGGCATGGTGTTGCACACGGGCCCTGGTGTAGTGAAAATTTGTGTTGAGAGTGCAGTGCAATGCGCTGTTCGAGCAAATCGACCAGGAATATCTTTAATAGCGCATCCATGTTTGGCAACGGTGACGCTGGCCACCCTGTTGTAACCCACAGCCTTACGGCTACGTCCGGTGTTGTCAGGAGAGCTACGTGAGGCTGACTTCCTGGCCAAATGCGCGTACGTGACGTACTGCGCGATTTTTAGCGTGTCCGACAGCGGGCGCACCAAACCTCGGATCAGTGCACCGATGTTTGAACTATTTTGGTGCGACTGCCGTCGTCTACAAGACAGCGGCACATCCCTTTAGTAGCTCTTCCAACTTTTGGTCGCTGCAATCGCACTCAGCGCGGCGGAACCGCTGGTCAACTAGGGCCCCCAAGCCCCTCGAGGAACACGTCGAGCTGAGACAGATGATTGAGCTGCGCCTCTGAACGAGCTGGCGTTCCAGACTCACAGACGACATGACGGCATTTGCTGGAAACCAAACCCAGGGGACGAGTACAGACATGGGCCTCACCATCTCGAGTCGCCTCCGACTTGTATCTGTCAAAGGGCTAGACCGATGGTGGCGCACTGTGTTCCTGTGATGCAACATCATCACGCCGCACATTGGAGGCAACGGCCATGTCGAATCCCAATCAGGCAGTAAAGTCAGAAACAAAAGCACCGCGCTGTTACTAGTCAATCCGGGGATCGAAGATGCAAAAAACACTAGCCAATGAATATGGAGTAGTTCATTCTGGATTGAATACTTGGCAATTTTTGTGTTACACTGTGGTTTGACACAGTAACCGGATCCCGGGAGCGAGCGTGAAGCAGGGGTCCAACGTGGCGAGAATCTGGACTTGCAGCTGTAACTATCACTGACATCCTCGGTCCCTCCGCCTCGACAGAATCGTAGTTAAGGCAAGATAATAGAGTCTAGCGCCACGAGATACAGCGACGTCATAGGTATCTAGTATCCTGGTCATAAACGACAGTACGAACTCCTTCATATGGCAGAATGTCTAGCTCGCATGTGGGGCCTTATCATACGTCCTGGGGAATACGAGAATCCGGGGAAGATATATTGATCTTCTCGCTAAGAGCTGCGATGCAATTTACGCATATGAGCGCTATCGCGAGGTTCACAGGTGGAAGCTCACATTGGCCCAGAGCATAACCTGATGATATGTCTGCTAGAGATACGCAAAACAAAATGTGACGACTAGTGGTCATGGAACTGCCTGGATTGGTCAGATCTTGGGATCTTGTATTTGGTCGTGTAGGCTCAGCTAATTTTGGTCTTTACTGCAGATGAAGTGAAGCACTATTGTGTTCTACAGCTATGTCAGCGGCGTCGCAAATACGGTTTTGTTGTATATATAAACCGTCGGGTTTCGTAACAACAAGAGCCGTCACATACCAAGTTGTCGACATACTTACCTCTACACATCTTTGCGAGGCATCACCACCAACATCTCCACGAAAAACAGTGCACCAACGGTTATCGCATTTCAGAATGAAGCTTCTCATAATCATGGCTGCGATCACGTCTCTCGCCCTTGGTGCGCCAAAAGATCCGTACCCAGCGCCTTGTGGAAGATCAGATCCATCTGGTATCTGCACGACCAAAGCGACTTGCTACAAGAAGGGCGGCTTCTATGTTCAGCGCGACTGCACTTTCTACAACGTGCTCGACATCGGTTGCTGCTACTCCATTCCCGACGAGAAGAAATGAGGACGACTCGAAGTGGTAGCGAGCAGACGAGATTGGTATCATCGTGATATTGGAACATCAGAACTAGAGCAAGGAGGCTTGCGACGTTTTCAACGAGAGAATCTCGAATCAATAGTGAAATTAGATGAGGAGACGGAATCAATCAACTACTGCTCCATCCAAGCACCTCTACCGTGATGGGGAATCATTGACTAAAGGTTTAGGCGGACTAATGGCTTTTTTCGTGAAGTCATTGTCTTGAGTGAATGCAACCAGAAAAAGAAGTGTTGAGATGTAGCATCGCGTAAACATATACTGCAGACTAACTCGCAAGATGCTATATCTGCGAACAGCATGCGGTGAGATGGGGGCAAGCAGCACTGAAGAGGTAGTACACGATTGTCGTGATGTATCGCTTATTGGAAAATGGGTGAGAGGAACGGGAAGAAGCAATCACCGAGGCACTATTATGTCATCGCCGCTCATTCGTCAATCGGCCATCATCGGAACATTGTCCCGTAATTCTCCGGCACCGCACTTTTCATTTCACGATGCACAAAATAGACGAGACTAAGGACATTTCCATCTTCTTTCATGCTCAACGAGGCGCCTTGCTTCACAAGTACAAGCCCCACTTTACTGCTAAGCGTTGGTAACACTGCGCCATTTTCAACTTCTTCCCGTTCGTGCAGCTTCTCCACAACATCGTCACCTACACAACGCCAAGATGGACCCAGATCTGGACATTGTAGGCTGCTAAGCGCTATCGGAAGCGCGGAAGGCTATATACACGCTGTAGCGTGTGAGACAAGTACGTCGCCTTGAGATGCGTTTCCCGTCGTCGTGCGGACTTGCCCGTACTCATGAGCCGGTACTCTCACTCCGGATTTGCTGGCCCACGATGACTTCAACATAAACTCTACTATCCTTGTTGTCCCCGCTCATTGTTCTTCAGAAGTAACAAGATTTCATCCGCTCCCTGGTCATTGGGCCAACACGTATCAACCGGTAGGACGACGGAAGTAGAGAACATCTAGAAACAAGACTATCACAACTCAAAGACTATGGAGACGCTGAAGCGTAAGAGGCCAGGGTGCAAGCTAATAGAGGCCCACAAGAAGACCCGGAACAATAGTCCGGCCGAGTCCAGACAAAGGTGTCCAATCATGGAGGTCTTCCACCAGTATGGCTTACTGGAAATGATCGTATCCAGCCTATATCCAGACGACTTACTGGCGCTGTTATTATGCTCAAGATCCACCCATGAAGCGATCTTACCACAACCTGGTAGCCTAGAAAATTTGCTAGGGAAGCTCAAATGCTCCGGTCGAGGTGTACATGTCCGCAACAAGCGTCACAAGAAGTCTACTTTCTTCTACGCTTATGATTGTACTGAAACCATAAAGTGTGGAGCAAAAGAGTCTACCACAGAGTGCCGGCCCTGTGCCAGATGTAAAGTCAGCACTTGCGACGAATGCCGCATTCACTGCGTCTACCAGAGCATATACGAAACACCTTGCGATGAGGATGAACTGCCCAACTTCAGCGGCTTCATTCTGCTGTCACCTCTCGAGGTGCCAATCCTCAGCCCACATCACATGGATAGTGACGAAGCTGGGTCGCAGTGGCAGGATCCTTCAAACAGTCTGCAAGCACCATATCATGATCAAGGCTTCATCGACGTTCCGTTTGAGGAAGATAGCTTTGGTCTACCTGAAAGCGTCGAAGATCTTCTAGAAATGGATCTCGGTAGCCACACGTTGGCTGCATCAGCGTCTTCGAGCGTCGCTCATCCTTCGCCGGTCCTTCGAGCTTTATACCAAACGACGGAGCAGCGGAAACGATGGTTCTGCGATGAATGCCGGCCATCCATCGCGACCCAGGGTCAAGAGATTCCTCAAGCTTCTCAATGCCAGTGCACTTTACGCAATCACTTTCTTGACCGGTGGTTGTGCCTGCGCTGCTACGAAACGGAAGAACATGATCTTGACGCATCCTTTGTTGACCAAAAAGAGCGTTGCGCATGCGGACGACAAGATGGAACTAAGACATGTTTGTGGTGCTGGGGAGAAGTGGTACATCCGATGTTCGAATTTGAAGAAGTACACAACGGAGACCGCACCGAAAATACCAATCAGCCATAGCGTGCCACTTTGGGCTCTGTTTCTTTTGCTCCGGCAGCATTCTGTACTTCGAACTGTTGACCTCTGTATCCTAATACCTGTAAAATCACCCTGTATACATCTATAATCTCAACCTTTTGGTCCTGGCCGTTTACTCAGCCCGTCCCGTTCTGCTCGTCGAGGTTGACGATATACTTCCTCTTATGAACAATGGTGCGTTGATGAAGTCCATAACGAGCTGTGTTTGCAATTCACTCGTGTCTTTTTATTATATCTGCCGCAACTCGTGGTTCTTAAAGCAGCTCAAGGTCCAATTGAACTAAGCACAATACGCTTCGTGTTGCGATCCACAGCAAGCATGTTTCGGCCAGCTACACTATCGACGCAGACAGAGCACTGTTCTCTCCTTACTCATATGCATTCCCACGTTGTTCAACTGCCTCTTCGCTACGATCGACCCAGTCCCCGCAATCAACTTCAATTTCTTCTCCTCTTCTTTGATTTCTCTCTCCTTTTTTCGCTTTACGTCTCTGTACAGTACCAATTCCTCTTGCGCCTTTTCCAGCTCTTCCACAAGGTATCGGAGGCTCGGTTCATCGCGCTCGCGTCGCACGCTGATCTCGAGGTCGACGACAGTGTTCATAAGACTGTTGATGCGGTCGCCGCAAGATTTATAGGCTGATACGAGGCTGACTTGATAGACGGTGAGAAAGGTGGGCGGAGGAGAAGGCAGATTTGAGGGTGAGAGGAAGGATGAGCGAACTGATGTTATGCTGATATCGGTATCGCTTGATACTTCGTCCATTGCTGTAGCGGTATACAGAATTGTATGTTGGTACCGAGGTCTTAGTGACGATGATGATCTGCGAGGAGCTGTAGAAATTTATTTGAGTTGCTGCTCTCGTTCTTGCGTCTCTCACGGTTCAGCGTTTGCTGTGGTCTGTGAGTCAACTGCGCGAGCTTCGAAGTGAATCAGGCTAAGTCGCCAAGGTGATGTCGAAATGACTTTGGTGAGAAGTATGATGAATCTTTTGCCTCGCCCGAAAGCGGCTTCACAGATATCTGTGATTACCTTGCAGTTTCCGTCGCTCATGTTGTCGTAGCTCTCGTGGATACTGACACCCTCCTTTCATACCTACCGTCTCCTGAACGACTTACTCCGCTACACACTACAATGGGAAGGTCTCTATAAGCAAGATGCGACTTGAAAAGTGAAGTAAGAGGCCAAGCATTGATACGACCTACTGTCGAGGAGCCCATCAACATAAGGAACCACAGCGTTGGATATACTCGAGCAGGCCATAAGCGCTCACCAGAGGGGATCATGAGGCTCGACACAATCGCGGCGCTACTGCACTTTCTGGTGGATCGATTCAATGAATGTGCTTGTGATATTTCTTTATTACTTTTGAGCTTTAAGAACGTATTGTCGTGGGATGTGCGTAGGGGCACACGTCGACGTTACGGAGAAGCCACTATGACGGCACGAGTGGGACGGGCCTTGGCGCGTTCGAAGACGCGTCTCCATGGTGGTATCAAGGCACACACCACTTCACATCCCACGCTTCGCACCGCGCGCCTCTTTTTCTCCTCAATCGACCCACTCTCGACGCAACGCTTGGCCATGGCTTCGAACGTCAACGTCATAAGAATCGACACTCCACACGGCCCGCACGCTTCTCCGCAGCCCACAACCGTCGTCTACCCTCGGCCCACCGATCTTCCCTGAACCGACCGCATCCGTCAATATCTTACCCACAAGCTCATTCCCTCTCGATGCCGATCCCGAAATCTGGCCAACGTTATTCGCGCATAGTTTGGCGTATACAATCTGAAAGATCCTCATGCGTAAGAAGTTGTGGGCTATCTTAGTAGGGCATAGATGTCCACGGAATCATCTGTCTGATGGCGACGTCAATATTGTATGTTGGCGCCTTGTCCCCTCAATCGAACTCTCGCGAGCGAACCTTACAGGAACTAGGAGTGAGTCACCACTAGTATTGTTACCGTGTTTGAGTATATCGAGTATCTACCGGAAAGATGTGTACATGGCTACACTGAACCTGAGGATGAGATCTACTCGGTGAGCATAGAGCATAGGGCAATACTCAATCTCGCCACGCAACAGTCACACATGCGCAGAGGCTAGCATGTATATGAAGAAGACGTTCATAACGTGGCTTCTAGGGCTCATTTTCGCTTCGCACTGAGCAGCGTATGGTGCCTTCAACGGTCTCATAACCTCGACATAATGAGTTGGCACATGCTGCACCAGATATATGGAGATATAAAGCGACCAATAGCTTATGCAGCATTTTTTATAGTAGTGCGCAAGTACAATAGACATGAGTAGCGATAGACAGAAGAGTGTTGCGCGCCAGTGCCGGATTGTGTGTCTGTGTTGAACACACCAAATCAAACATGTTGTAACGAGGACCCAAGCTTGCCGTAGTCAAAGGCACGTACGTATAAGCTTGAACCGCAACTTTCGTATCCAAGCCAACCCCACCAGTGTAGATTTGCTTCGCAGTCTTTACTCTACGTTGTTCTTTCCAAGTCAAAATTGAGATGCCTTGGGTAGATCCTCCGAAGGTGAAAGTAATTCGCCCGTATCGTCATCGCGGCTAACAGATCAACCCAAAAACCACATTGAGAGATTGCTGACTACCAAGAGTGTATGCAGGCGCCAAAAGAGTTCCAAGCAATAGGTCAGACCTTGTTGTTGAGGCTAAGGCTTGTGTTCACCTCACTCACGTCTCGCTTCCGATGTCGCTGGCGCATGACTAGCAAGGGTGCGATCCTGCGGCGGTACGCGGAACGAGCACGCAAGGCAACAGTGGCTCAAAATTCCGCCCGTATATATTCAAGCCCCCCTATACATTAGCGTGATTGAGGAGAGTCGTCTTCGATGCAGCGAAACATGATGTGGCGCACGATCAGCATAAGACGAAAAGTAGGCATATGAGGTAAGTGAAAGACTCGTATATTAATTAGCTTCCAGTCTGGAAGTCAAATAGGTATCATCGATCATAACAGATCCACAGGTAAAGCCACCCTCAGTAGCCACCCTCGTAAACATCAACGTATCGCATCATGCTGCGCACGATCACAACCTAAGTGCGCACATGCGCCTCGATGTTGTGTCCAGCAATACCCTCCTCAACACTGTGTCTTCGGTCCTTGCCAATGTAGTTCGAGTCCGGAAGCATGTTGAGGATGTCCTCCTGCTTATCCGTCTTGCGCTGGTGGAACCAGAAGAGGATACCACCGATGAATGCCAAGATGGCAACAGTCGTGTAGTTCCAAACCAACAACGGGTCTTCGGATAGCGACACGAACGCCTGGCCAAGCGCGTTGGAGAAGGCAGACATGAAATGCCAGTAAGAGGTGACCAGCGAACGCATGTTCTTGGGGGCTTTTGTAAAGGCAAACTCGAGTCCAGTAATAGATGTGAAGATCTCGGAGAATCCGACGAGAACGTACGGAACGGCTTGGGTCCAGACGTTAAGTGGGGCTGGGTCGTCGCAGCTGTTCATGTACTTTCCGCAGGGGCCCTCGGCATAGATGTAGTGCTGGATAACGGCAGCGGAGACCATGGCGAAAGACGCAAGGATGAAACCGAAAGCGATACGCTTGATAGGAGTGAAGCGAATGTTTGCCTTGCGGAGAGCGGGGTAGAGGAAGTTGTCTACGATAGGGATGAAGATGACGAGAGAGATGGGGTTAAGGTTGGTGATGACATCGTTGGGGACACCGTTACGTGTCATTGTGGCGGCTTGCGAGGTAAGGTTGTTGTTCATCTGGTTGTATGACAGCCAGTAGAGCGGGATCCAGGTAAAGCAAGAGCACGCACGCAGACCACGAGCAACCTGGTCAACCCAAGCGTCGTCGAACTGCATCCAACCAGGCTTGTTCGCACCGAGATGGCTGGGCTTGACGTCCTCCCAGAAACGCTCGCTCTTGAAGTTCTTGCGCGTGGTAACGGGGTTGATAGACCACTTGCCCTTGGTGGCAAGCTTCAGGACCTTGATGGCGCGGATGAGGACGGAACCAGTGGGGGGAGTGCGGTGGTACTTATTCCTGCAGGTCCAAAGAACCACGGGGCAGAAGCAGAACATGATGGTGGGTAGCAGCCACGCGCACCAGAAACCAACGTACTTCTCGACGTACACCATGGACAGTTGTCCAGTGAGGGAACCAATGTTGATGAACATGTAGAAGTCTGAGGTATGTTAGTGGGCTGGTCCTTGTGTGCCAGCGGGTGATGACTTACACAAGAAGATACGGGAGAGTGTGATGTTGGGGTCAGAGATGACACGCTCGCCAGTCTTGGGATCCTTGATGACACGCGGCTTGGTCTGGCGGTATTGTTCAGCAATCAGTGGGGAGATGTTGGCCTTGAATGCTCCAGTTCCGAAACCAAGGGTGATGACACCCAGGATGAAAGGTCCAATTGCATTGCCGCTAGTGAGCACAGGGGGAATGGCGGAGATGATGAGCAAGATATGGCCCAAGATAGAGAAGGCAATGGCGATGAAGATGGTGTTGAAACGACCGAGGTATTCGTCGGCGATGATGGCACCAATAATGGGAGTGGTGTACGCCCAGAAAGAGTTGAACTGTCCGATACCGAAGGAAGCACGCTGACCCATGCCAAGCGCACCTGGTTGACCCTCTTCACGTGGATCGCGACCAGTGGATTGTACGACGCCATCGATCACAGGAAGGTCCTGTTGAATGAAGTTGGTGTCTTGGAAAGAAGTCAGCGCTTTGGTTAGAGTATGTTCATGGGCAATGACGTACACAACACCTGGCAACCGTAGTATCCGAAACGCTCGCAAAGCTCGACGAACGCAATGGTGAAGGCAGTCCACGGAATCTTTCCGGATACACGACGGAGTGTCTTCAAGTCTTCCTCCGTGGGTTCCTCGCCTTCCAAGTCTGCATCAAAGACATCGGGGTCATGGGGCTGATGGCTGAGAGTCGATGGCGTGCGTTCATCCGAGAGGGCACGCTTCTCATCGACCTCGTACAGAGGCATAGCAGCCTTGGCGGGCTCGTTGGACATGGCCATGTCCACGGCGTTGGATGCAGCGTTCGTCGTCATGACTAGCAGACAGGGATGAGGTTGAGCGGGGAAAAAGAATGAGCTGCTGCTGAACAGCAGGGAAACGGGCAGTCGACTGCAATTATAGTCGTAGCCCGCACTTCCTGTAACACACGAGCGGCAAATGTGCTCTTTTCAAGCGCCGTCTTGGTATTCCTTGACTGTCTCTCTTTCGAGCAGGTGTCTGGTGTGGGTACACTCCACCACTTTGCCAGGGATTCAACTAGTTGCCCCAGGCCGGCGGTCGACCCATACAGATTCGAGAGGCCATTTCGCGAAGCCCGTCTTATCACCAGCCGGTGACTGGGCAAAGTCTGGGCGGTTGGGCGATGCCGAAAGCAAGACTACAGTTTAGAGCTTAGTACCCGTCTTTGCAGGGCTTCGGCTGGCCAAGCTCCATGGGAAATGGGTATTTCGGCGCATGCGACAACATCGATTGAGTGCTTCGGTACTTGGCAGCGTTGCTGATCACGCTTTGCATTGACGATTCCAACCATTCACACGGGTGATACCCCTAGCTCTTTCTTATCTGGACGACATGCTGTGCCATGACACCACGCCGCAGGGCGATGCGGAAGCGCACATGCGCACACAGGCTTACATACGCGGAGTGACAGGCCGTGAAAAAGTCATACATGGTCTTTACATGGAAGACACTGGTATCGACGACGAAGGAAGAGGTCGGTCCGTCCATTTTGTCGAGAAAAGGCATGTGTCATCACTTCCATCACCGCCGAAGACTGCTGCCGCTCCGCCATGGCGCCCAGCCTTCCGTCCCGCTGGGCGTTTTCTCGCCTCGGCTGCTCCCCACACCATGAAACAGACTTCGTTTGCATGCGATGTAACTCCACCAAACCCGAACAGGCAGCTCAACGACGCGGCAGCATATTTCCGTAGAGCTTTACATGAGCACACCAATCAAGTATCGCGTTATGCTTCCCACCTTAACCTAGCGCAGACGCCCCATCGCTTTCTCGAAGACATGGCACCAGCATTGGCATAACCATACCCATACGCTTATCTCCTAGGCTAGATGAAAACGTGACGAAAGAAGACAAGAGCACCGAAGAAACCCATATGCTGGTTGGCGCAAGGCTTCGCTTCTATCAGCGGAAGCTTTACCTCGCCCAGCAGCATGGCACATTTTGGCATCTCATCCCAACCTTGTAAACATTCCACCGTTAATGACCCGCTGTTTTCCGTTCCCCTTGGCATGGGCTGTTTGTCAGAAGGAATCACCTGGCGATCCTTCCACGCACATACACACACCAACACATCGAGGCGTAGTAGGATCTCTCGATAATTACAGAACAGTCGAGGATGCGGCTTGGCAGGGTGGCAATGGCGGCTGCTTATCTCTCCTCGCCCCTCATACAGCAGTAGACTTCACGAGGAAAGCTTCTGGAATCTTGATGTAGGTGTTGAATCGAACGATGCACACGCGGTGGGATAACCGAGTCATTTTGTTGGTGTATCAGCATATTGTCGAGACACACTCATTGGCGCAGCATGCAGTTGTTGCCGGGAACCGAAAGCATATCAGAATGCCAAGATAGGGCCAGCAGCCTGCGCATGCCCCGCCCGGGAATAGGTACGTACCTGGACAGACGCGGTTATTCCTGGGTAGTAGAGCCGCTGGATACCAGCCACCGGGTAGTGGGAGCGACGCTTGATGCCTAGAGTCCATGCTCTTGCGTATGTAGCACCAACGCTCACACATGTTGCGCGACCATGTCAGTTCGGATAGTATGATCGTTAGCCAAGTATATCGATAACCATGAGCTACTAAAATTACTCGGATATCAGGAGCGCATACCACTACTCCGCACAGCTATCAAGGTTGACAACCTTATCCGGTGGGCTAGGTAGGTGCAGATGGACTTTGATCTTTCCCATACATCGGTAGTATGCATGCTGGGAGGCCTGTAGCTTGCAAGGTACCACTTTGGCTCGAAACTAGTATACGACTTCAATCACGATGCTGGAAGATGGACCCACCAGGTAGAGGAACTCGTGAATCCACAACTCAAGACACAGGCGCAAATTCACTGTAGTGTTTGGGAAAGTAGAATTTGTTAATAATATATTATCATTAATCGTTCATCAATGGGTATTCATTAATGCTACAAGAGCAAAGCCGCCTTCGCAACTTTCCCTTGTTCCACCAGTCGCACAAAGATAACCATCTTAGTTACCGATTGGCAGGTCGTCCAAAGGCTCACCCTTGGACCAGTGGTTGATCCAGTTGAAGATCTCAGTGTGCCAGAACAAGCTGTTCTCCTGCTTGAGCACCCAGTGGTTCTCGTCAGGGAAGTTGAGGAACCTAGATGGGATACCGCGGGCTTGGAGGATGTTGAACAAGCTCAGACCGTCGCTCTCAGGCAGGCGGTAGTCAAGAGTGTTGTGGATGACAAACTGTGGAGTGGACCAGTTGGCAATGTGGTTCTGGGGGTTCCACTCGCGGTACGCGCCAGAGTCCCAGATGCTGCCGTTGTAGTCGTGGCGGATGAACCAGAGTTCCTCAGAAGCCCATGCTCCCTCAGTGTTGGAAATACCGTCGTGGGTGACAAGGCACTTGAACTCGTTGCCGAGGTCGTTAGCCTGGATCCAGTTGGTCATGTAACCACCGTAAGAAGCACCGGCCGCGATACCGTTCTTGGTGTCGATCCATGGCATGCTGGTGTTGACATAATTCCAAGCGTTAACCAAATCGTGGTATGGCCAGTTACCCCATTGGCCCTGGATAGAGTCGGTAAGGAACTGTCCGAAACCGGTAGATCCAGTTGGGTTGGGGGCGACGATGATGTAGCCCTGGTCAGCCCAGACCTGAGGGTTCCAGCGGTTGGACCAGCTGTTGCCCCAGTTACCTTGGGGACCACCGTGAATGTAGAAGGCGAGCGGGTACGTTACGTTCTCCTGGTAGAAGGTGGGCTTGACGACGTAGGCGTGGAGCTGTTGCTTGAGCTCGGGGTTGGAGCCGTTGAAAAAGATCTCGGAAACGGTGTGCGATCCGAGACCAGCAAGGTTGGGGTCAACCTGAGACGCGTCGAGGAGAGTGGTCTTCTTTCCGTCAGCGAGGATGTACCACTCGTTGGGAGTCCAGATGGCGGTGGCGGCGACAAACAGCGAACCGTCGGGAAGGAGCGCGAAAGTCGAGACAGAGGTGTTGGAGGTCATGGGCTCAGGAACGAAGCTCTCGTCAGCGGTAATGGGGAAGTTGAAGATCTTGACGCGAGCGTAGTCATCGGCTGTGGCGTAGATGGACGAGTCGTCGTGAGCCCAGGTAATGGGTCCCTGAACCCAGCGGTCGAAACCAGCACTCAAAGACTTCCAGTTGCTGACAGCGACACCAGTACCTTCGACAGCAACGTCGACGGTGTACAGAATCCACCTGTCGGACTCGTAGTAGTCCTCGTCCTGCTGCACGTAGGCGAGCTTGCTGCTGTCGGTGGAGAAGGAAGGAAGACCAGAAGCACCCTGGTGGCCAGCCTTAGCGGCCTCGGAGTCGGGACCGTTGAAAGCGACGGGAGCGTCAGAAGACGCAAAAGCACCAACATAGGTGTATGAGGCAGTGTAGTTGGCCTTGTTGAGCTGAGGAGCCTTGCTCACGAAAGCGTACATGGAACCATCAGGGCTGATGTCGTAGTCGCTGGAGTCACCAAACGGCTGGATGGGAGTCTCGGGCTGAGTGGTGGTGAAGTTGATGCCCTTTTGCACATTCCTCATTCCAGCACCGGACAGGGCGTAGCTGGCGTTTGCGGAAAGGGTTCCGGCAAAGAGGTTGTAGCGGTTCTTGGTTAGCCAAGTGTCCCAATGACGGACGTAGATGTCCGAGTAGTAGCGAGCAGTAGTCACTGGGGTGACTTCAGTCTCTGGGTTGACAGCTGTGCCGTTGGGGTAAGCCATGCAGTTGACCAAGAAATGCATGTCTCCGGTCGAGGTCTTTGCAACCTTGAGACCGTTGTATGGCGCATCCAGAGAAGCGACCATAGTGCTCATGTTGGGGCTCTTGATATCACCAATCCACAGAGTGACACCACCTGGGACCTCCTCGTTGGTGCCATTGATGTAGATGATACCAGTCTCGCTGCCAGGGATCCAGGCGACTTCGTTGATCTCGCTGGCGTTCAAGCCAGACTTGGTGATCTCGCCGGTCTTGAGGTCGATCAAGTTCATGCCCGAGCCTGCGCTGCCATGCTCCTCAAAGGAGTACTGGGAGTACGAGAACAGAGCGACGGAGCCATCGGGACTTGGGTCGGCGGCGCCACGGCGGACGTTGCTGAGGAGTCCTCTATTTCTCTTGTTAGTTGATGCGCAGGAGAATCAATGCAATGATGAGCTTACTCAGGTGTCAAGGCACAGGCGCCGGTAGCAGCCAAAGCTGCGGCAACACTGAGGTAACGAGCCATATTGTATGCGACCAGCTTCGTAAAAGCTCAATTGGACACGGTCGGTGGTCAAGCAAAGCTCCAGAAGGGCATGCCGCTTATTTGTACGACGAACAGCTGAGTAGACCCTGGCCCGACGATATTTACCAGCGGGGTTCACGTTGCATTCGGGACTGGTACCTGGCAGTGACAGCGCTCCCAGTTGGCTGCGCACTCGGTGATGCCATCATGCTGGCCCTGCAATGCGGTAGCTGCTATACCAAACATGTGGGAAGATGGACGCTGTTCGCCATGTCTCCTTCCTCTTCGGGGCTAGAGCTGCGGGCGCACAAACAAGCTCGCCGTCGGTGGGTTCCTAAGAAAGCATGTTTCTGCTCGTCCTATCGCGACTCGGCCCACATGTCCCGCAGTCGTGGCTCAAGCTTGGCGGCCGTGTCCATGCAGCCCTCACGTGAAGCTCACCAAAGCCCCAGCAAAGCTCTCGCCCAGATTAGTGGCGGCCGTGCCAAGTCGCGCCGTCTCCACTGAACCGGTGGTGGCGGATAAAACGGCGCGCCGAAACAGGCAGGTCGATGAAAAGTCCAACACGATTGTCCTCTCTATTCTTACTCATCGATAGCCAGTTGCGGCCTTGCTGTGCCGCTTGTATGCTGCCTCACAAAAGAGAGAGGCTGGACGTGCTGGACTTGCACGGACTGCCTCGGTCTGCTTCGGGCCTGCCGGCGCGCCTGATGTTCTTCTATCTTCCGTGAGCAAATTGGCGATCTGCACCTGCCTTGCCTGGCTTAGATATGCATACTGCATCGATGCAGCTGCTTCTTCGCGTTGGCTGATGGCGCATGTCGTGATGGGTTGATAGCATCCAACGAATGAGCTGGAGGGCCGCCTCGTATCGCACCGTGCAGCCAACATGCTGGTATCTGTGCTTGATAGTACCTTGGTGTCCGCTCCTCACAAGCAGGAATTCCGATCGTCTTTGCAGATTTTCCCCGGTTCCATCTCTTTGCTTTCCAAGGACATGGACCGATATCTACGCGCGTACCAAAGAGGGTCGAACCACGACAATCCGGAAAACGATGTTAGCGCATCCACAGTCTCGGAAGCAATCCACAACGTTGTGATTGCCACGCTTCGTTCAAGGTCGAGTGGTAACTATCGTCCATCATGCTATGTGCAGACCAAGGAGGTTTGGAAGCTTGTTCACATTCTTAGCTCGCGCTTGCCCCGCGTCACCACGTGCCTGGGGCGCTTGCGCGAGCTGACATGAACAACCCTGGAAGTTGGGCGCACGTAATAGCGTCTTCGACATCTCACATCTACCTTTGAGCATTGCTGGGTAGCGCAAACATTTCCAAATCACAGGAAATAGCATCCAGCATGCCGCGATGGTAGCCCACTGGAGGTTCGTCCAACGATAGCAGCTTCCAAGGATGAGATGGTTTGCGACTCTTGTGATTCCTCCGGATGGCTCCAGCGAGTACCAGCATGAACTTCCTGAATCCCCAGAACTACAGAATAGACGAGCTTCGGATGGCTGCTGTTATGGCTTGTATATCAATCTGCTAACAATCGTCATCCTCCAGAAAACAGCAACCACTGACTACAGTCAACCACTAGATTACACTGAGAATCAACTTCCTTTAGTGTTGCATTCGCGATTTCTAAAAGCTCTCCAGAATGCCGGACATCAAGTATTCACAGCCACTGCCCACAGCTTCCGTCCTCCAAAGTTTTACCCCTACCATGCGCTACTACGACACTATGATAAACAGTTTTCAACGCCATCTCGCAATTGAACAAGATATAGTGGCAATGTTGCCAACAGAGCATGCAAGGAAGGTTGCATATGAACAAAAGATGGCCGTACTGGATACAGCCAAAGCAAAGCTACGAGAGCTGGTCGACTTCAGTACTGAGATTATGGAGAAGCAGATTGAGAAACCCAACACAGCGTTGGGCTTATCGGCCGAGAGGGCAAATGAGCAGATACAAAACGGACTAAAAGAAGTGGAAGACGCGATGGCTGAGTTGCGATATCTGATGTGGGAGATGTGAATTGTAAAGAGGAGGGTAAGTACATTTTCCAAGACCTTATGGAACCGACATCGGACGAAGGTTGGCATATCGGTACGTGGGAATGTCGAAGTCTTTTCTTCTGTGCGCGAGGTATGTGGCGGAAGAAGAAACGAGTCAAGAATGACATGCATCTTAAGAGGTTAATCACAAGCTATATTGACCATTATTGAACCGCTCGCTCAAGGAAGTGTGCGACTCCAGACACTCACCATACGCTAACAAGCCGTCGGGCATAATGTAAACATTCTAGCTTACATTCCTGCAATATCTGCTTGGCGACAACTGATTGGCTTACTTTTGGTAGTACAAACGCTTGTTGTACTGTATAGATGCTCCAGAAGGTATTCCCGTAGTTATTCATCACCTACCCGCATCATCATATATCTGTTATGGTAATGACGGATGATGAATCGGTGAAGGCTTGCGCCACTGAGCTATCTCGCCACAAAACTTCTCTTGACGCCGCACAAGCCATGGGAAATGCCAGCGATTTAGCTCAAGAAGATGCGCTAGGGTTACATAAGAACGGGAACATTTCATTTGTTCGTTTGACAAGTTGGAGAGACCCAATTAATTCCCTCATAGATAAAACTTCTCTCGAAGGGCCAGCATGATCACAGTAAGACTTTTGACAGCCACCTTCAGCTCGTCCATAGCATCCTCTACGTTTGGTGTTAAAAGATCCTCCTTCTTTAACGTGACCATGACATCCATCACACATGTCCAATCACTCAACTCCTTACTCGCGTCCTTGATTGAACCAGTGAATGCGTGTACAGCTGGAACGAGCACGGACTTTTCAAGCGTTGCTCTTACTTTTTCGATATCTCTCTCCTCTTCTTCCTCGCAAGGTTCTTCGTCCAAGGTTCTTTGCCATTCCAGTATTCTGTTGTGGAGGGAGACGATATCTTGGACAGTGCGGGTGTTGGTGTGAATGCTCGAGGTAGGGCGTGTTTCAGCCATAGCGTGAATTGTGATGAGACTGAGTCAAGGGAGATATTACTATAGATGCAGTGTGTTTGCTGTTCCCGCTTGCTGTATCGGAGTACTTGTTTTATGGAGGTCAGTTTTTAGGGTACACAGTGAGCATGACAAAGCCGACGAGGTCAATGACGGTAGTTGCTCGACTCCTAGAATCGTGATTGCCTTGAAAGTGGAGATCCAATGTATGTACTCCGAAATGACTTTTCCTACCCAAAGCTAGCTTCAGGGAGACGTTACTGACCACTTCTGTACACAAAAGCAGGGTCGGAGGATATCGCCCGTACAGTCCAAATCTGGCTCGCAAAGAATACTTCCAGATGCCAACCAAATTCGCTATCCCAGCATTCGAAACCCTTATGAATGACCACGGCATGAATTTACTGCCCCAAACCAACCTGTTGGATGCTATAGTCTCCATAGTTTAGAGCAACCCTTCTCTCCTCTCTCGTTAAGGACTTGGATCGTCTAACGCTTTTCTTGCTCCCCTCATCTTTCGCTCAAGTCGTTCTACCTCCGCCTCCAGTACGTTCGTTCTCTTCTCAGCTTGTTCACAACGCAACTGGCTTTGTCGGAGTTGCTCGCGAAGACTCTCTCCGTTGTCGAGCGCGTTGGCGTGCTGCGTCTTTAGTTCATCGTATCGAGCTTGAATGCCGCGATATGCATTTTGGCCATACGAGTATTCGTCCTTGATTCGACTCACTTCGGCTTTGAGGCTAGTGATTTGTTCTTGAAACTGATGATTTGTTTAAACTCTTGCCTGGTTAACTTCCAGCGGTCTGGTCTGAGTAGCAATCGCTGCTTTCAGTAAATCGTTTTCTGCCTTACTGGTTCTAGGCTGGGCCTCCATACGTTTTGCCATGACCGGATTCTCTGGGCTAGACGACCTAGAGATGATGATGGGTCGTTGTATCTAGAGATAAGGTCAGCTTGGACTTGAAGCAAGCCATGGCCAGTACGTACTGTGTGACCGTAGTCGCGGCGCTTGATGTTGGCTAAGATAGATTAGTTCTAGTTCCTAGAGGTAAGGAAGATCCCGTAACTTACGTGGTGCCGAATCAGATCTTTCGTCACCTTTGCGCTTTTTGAATGCGACATCTTCAGATGTCGAAACAACCGCATTTGGGACTGGAACCAGCGCTGCGTTTAAAGCCGGTCGACTGTCTCCTCTCTGTACGTCCATCTGCAGCTTTGGTGGACTTCCCTTATTCGCAATCCACGCGCACGATTTTGTAAAATCCTGCCAGAAATCTCTGTAGTGGCCAAATCCCCTTATATGCCCAGCTTCTAAGAGATAATAAAGAATTATGGCCCGTAGTCTGTTACAAACTGTTTTTTGGCCAACGGTTTGGTCTCCAAGATCACAAAAGGGTTCCACGAAATCGATGTTCTGAAGTCCGGTGTGTGGTATCCGATACACGCTGAAGTCCTGCTTGATGAGGAAAAATCCAACTAGATTATGCTTCGATCCATGTACGAAGGCGTACACAGTCTGCCTCATGTATGGGAGGTTGTTGTCAAAGATGCCGATGGCAAGTGCCATTGGTGAGGTCTCTTGTGGCAAGTTGGCGAGGACCGTTGGGCCAAGAATTTCGCAGTGGCTGAACTCGAGTGTCTCAGATCTTGGTATCTTCTCGAATTGATCAGGTATACTTGAGCGTGCCTTCCTGGTGATCGCTTGCTTACACCAGCTGGATTCGCTCTCATTGTCAATGGTGATGGGACTTTTGGCGCTGTTACTGTCCATGATGGCGGAGTAGACGCCTTGATGTCCAGCAATTTGGGAACTAGTCGAGTTCCTAGGACACTGGATTACTTTAGTATTGTTCTGGCTTCCAATATATTTTGTTACACGTACTGAAGGTATCCTAGATGCAAGACCAATGTAAGAGGTGTTCCTTCGGTCGCATTCACTACAGTGAGGCTGCTGAAGGTAAGGAAACACTGTGACTGTGGTAGGATATGTGCCACTATAGATTGTAGGTGATTCGATATGTAAAAAGGTGATTGAGTGAGGTGGACGTATGAGCAGAATTATGAAGCAAAGAGTGCCTGTCGGTTACGTATTATGTGAACAAGCTGGTTATATACTCTGAAGGGCTGAAGACCGTAGGTATAGTGAAAGAGGCTGCCAAATCATAGCCATATATGGTGATAGAAGACGGGATAGAATATCGGTGAGGGATGTTACCATGCAGACCCTGCGTTTGGATACCTAGATAAGACAGAATGATGCTACGAGTGCTGAGCAGCCAAAGTACAATATAGAGTTTGTCTAATGGAAGTGAAATTGGTTTAATCTTCATTGAAGCTGCTGGTGAGCCTGTAAAGCGACATCGTCACAACCTGGATAGTTGTCTGGCGCCTGCTACGCTTCATGGCTTATGGCTGACTGCGGTACTGGCGTGTTTGTGATAATTAAGGCCGTGTAAGTGATGTGATTGCCAGTTTGCAGCATCTAAGCACCCTTTAAGTTCCTCTTTCGCAAATGGTCGGATACGAAGGGAATAGTTAATGGCATCGGAGTTGTTCTTGGACGTCCCTGAGCCATGTTCGTTCCTGCTAAAAACCTGTTATCATCACCTCACTCGTCGTCACCGAGAAAATGGATGCCGCCTTCGGAGCTGCTGCGGCCTGAGGTTTGGGGTTTGGGGTACGGTGTGATCATAATGGCTTCAGTTGTGTTTCGCTAGGAAGCCTAAGCCATCGTCGTCACCAACGTCAACATCGTCACATACCCTCTCGCACGAAAATCGAGTATGCACCGCTCTCGTCCACGCGTCCGTGATGATCAAGATGCGCTACTATCGGTTGTTTTTCGGTTCGGCGGATTTACTGAACCAATTGACGCCGATCATCTTCCAAACCCCGCCATTCCTCCCCACATTCAGCCAGCAAAGCTTGAGCCGCCCTCCGCACGCTTGACTGGTCTTGTGTCCGCGCCCAGCTTTTAGGCTGAAGTACGGTACAACCCTCCAACCTCGTCGCGCGTTCTCGGTGGGAGATATCACGACAATTGCTGCCGTAAGCATACTAGTGACGTCTTGATCATTCATCATAAAGAAAGTATGGCGATCTATAAAGTACCTTAGAAGGGCGCCGCCTAGTTGGATGACTGACTACCACCCGTGAGGTCTATCATGCGGCTAACACTTACAACACTACTCTGCGCTGTTGGCGTTGCTGTCGCTGAAGACGGCTCAAAAGGCTGGCTTCGCTACGCGCCAATACCAGACGGGCCAGCAGCGCAGTCAGTACCCTCCACGATCATCGCACTGAACAGCACGAGAGTGAGCCCCGTATTCACTGCTGGTCAAGAGCTTCAAAAAGGTGTTGATGGCATTACTGGAAAGAAACTCAATGTGAGTGCGGTCGCAGACCAGAGTTACTCTGCCATCATTGTCGGAACTAAAGACGCGTACACGGCGGCATTCGGTAACATTGATGAATGCGAGAATCTGGACGCCGATGGCTTTTTCCTCAGCACGACTACCCCAGGCAAAGTCATCATTGTAGGACAGAATGAACGTGGCGCTCTCTACGGCGCGTTCGAATATCTTTCTCAGCTCGCGCAAAACAATGTCACGTCGGGCTCCACAGTATTCAACCCACAGGTACCCATTCGATGGACGAATGAATGGGACAACATGGATGGCAGCATCGAGCGCGGTTACGCTGGCCCCTCACTGTTCTTCCGAGACGGTTTCGTGGTAGACAACACTACGCGAGTCGCTGAATATGCCCGCCTACTTGCATCAATCCGCGTCAATGGCGCAATCATCAATAACGTCAACGCGAACGCCACGTTACTCAATGACCGCAACGTAGAGGGTCTTGGTAGGCTTGCTGATGCGATGAGACCATATGGTAAGTTGTGACCACACGAAATGCATGGGAGACATCAACTAACTTGATACTTCCACACCTGTAGGAGTACAACTTGGCATATCGCTCAACTTCGCCTCTCCAAACGCTACACTAGGGTCATTCGATCCGCTAGACCCCCGAGTGGACGCATGGTGGGCGAACATCACTAACCAGATCTATTCCAAAGTTCCGGACATGGCAGGTTACCTCGTCAAAGCCAACAGTGAGGGTCAACCAGGACCGTTGACGTACAATCGAACACTCGCGGATGGCGCCAACATGTTCGCAAGAGCAGCGAAGCCGCATGGTGGCGTGGTTATGTTCCGTGCTTTCGTATACGACAACCACATCAACGAAACGAACTGGTACAACGACAGGGCGAATGCGCAGCTGGAATTCTTTCAACATCTTGACGGAAAGTTTGATGACAACGTCGTTGTTCAGATTAAATTCGGGCCCGTATGTTTACATGTACGCTCTTCACGAAAGACGTAGACTAACGCACGCCTACCTTTGTAGATTGATTTCCAGGTCCGCGAACCAGCATCGCCATTATTCGGATCCCTGCGCCAAACGAGCACTGCCATCGAACTCCAGATCACACCCGAATACCTTGGTCAAAACTGTCATCTGGTTTACCTAGCACCACAATGGAAAGAGATACTAGAGTTTGACATGAGGTCTGAGAACCAGTCATCCAAGGTCAAAGACATCATCACCGGCGAGCGTTTCAAGCGGCCTTTGGGAGGCTACGCAGGTGTGACAGGAGTGGGATCAAACGCGACGTGGCTGGGCTCACATCTAGCAATGTCTAACTTGTATGCTTATGGACGACTAGCCTGGGACGCCTCGGTGGACTCAGAGATGATCCTCCAAGACTGGATCCGACTGACGTTTGGTTTCGATGAGGATGTTCTTGACACTCTTACAGACATGTCCATGAGGTCGTGGCCCGCATACGAAAATTACAGCGGCAACCTCGGAATCCAGACACTGACAGACATCCTGTACACACACTTCGGTCCCAATCCTGCCTCGCAGGATGGCAACGGATGGGGCCAATGGACGCGCGCCGATGCATTCAGTATCGGCATGGACAGAACTGTAAAGAATGGCACTGGTAACGCTGGACAATACCCGCCGGAGGTCGCCCAGATCTATGAGAATATAGAGTCGACGCCAGATAACTTGCTGCTCTGGTTCCACCACGTACCATATACACAGCGATTGAAGTCTAACAAGACTGTCATTCAACATTTCTACGATGCGCATTATGAAGGTGCTGCTACCGCACAAGAATTTGTCGGACAGTGGGAATCCTTGAAGGGGAAAATCGACGATGAGCGATACGAACATGTGTTGTTCAGGCAGATCTTCCAGGCTGGTCATTCCATTGTGTGGCGCGATGCGATCAACGAGTTCTACCACAATCTTTCGCAAATACCGGATGAGACCAAGCGTGTTGGCAACCATCCATACCGGATTGAGGCGGAAGATATGATGCTCGACGGTTTCAAGACATATGCCGTAAGCCCCTTTGAGACGGCTTCCGGTTACACGGCTATCGTCACCACGTCAAACTCGACGACGGGCATCGCGACAGCCAACGTCACGTTCGCATCGGGAACATACGACGTCGCTGTCAACTATTATGATTTGATTGGGGGTAAAGCAAAATACGAACTGAAACTTGGCGATCGTACTGTGGGAGCGTGGACAGGGGATCTCGAAGATAAACTGGGGCACGCGCCATCTATTTACCTAGACGGGCACTCAGCGACACGCATAACGTTCAGAGATGTCGAGGTTCGGCAAGGGGACCAAGTGCGGCTCACAGGCCAAGCGGATGGCATCGAGCCCGCACCGATCGACTACCTCTCTTTCTTGCCACCTGGCATCGTCGATTGAATCATTGTGCGTAGAAAGTATGTACAAAAAAGCAAAGCGATGCGAAATTGATGTTCTCGCATTCGGAGGCGCGACAATCTAACGTTCCACTGCCCAGTCGGCTTCATTTCCACGGCAATCCACAGCCGGGATCCCCTGCAGGTCTCCCGCAGCGCCTAATCCACATTAGTCAATTGTCTCCTTTTCTGCCAGCCATGGCAACACACCACAGTTCAACCGTTGGTGGCTTTCAGACGGGAAATCTTATACTACGTTCCCGCAATTTGAGATTCGTCTCTTGCATTAGCCACTGATCTGGGGATGCAAAGCCCAGCGACACCCAGCTCTTTCTCGAACGATGTGCTGCGTACTTCCTTCGTGAATTGATCGTGATTTGTGTCTTCACCCCTTTCTCGTCCAACGTCGTGGACCACCAAGTATCCGGTGGGCACGCAAGAGCTTGAGATCCGTGCCGTACGCCAGTACTTCACGATGTGACAAGCTTGTCAGCCTCGACCAACCCAGCACACCTTTCAAAAATCGCCGACAGGCACCGCCATCTCCAAAACAAACACGCCAGCGACGACAGCCCGGCAACGCCATCCACGTCTTCTTCAAAGTGCATATTAGCATCAACTTTGTTATCGCGCGCCCAAACTAATGTCGCGTCCTAGTACAGTCGCCGCACGATGCGCTGCGCTAGGGACTTCGATCGCGCAGGTGAGCAGAGCCGCTCCAGATGTTCGACTTTGCAGCTCCAGACGCTAACGCCCAAAAGGTTATTCCGGACATCAGCAGCTTTGCACGCAAATTCCGCGATGCGCGTCACGACTTGAACACCATTAATAGTGATCTGCTGGTGATCAAAACCGGGCTCGGTATTGCGCAAGACGACTTTTCGGCCAAGTGGTCCGAATTACCGGCGTCCCTCGTTGATGCTGTATCACGAGTGCTAGATTCATGCGATGACACCAGTGAGCGATTACATAAAGCCTTTCTCAAGCTTTCTTGTAGCAGCAAACCAAAGGATGATTGGCGTGCGCTCAAGGACGGACCTTTGGTAAACCTGCGGCATGATCTTGATGCATCGAAGGTCGTACTTGAGTTGAGTTTGGACTACGTCGCATTGTAAGTTGTACATGATGTATGTTACTTGGGCACAGCACGGGACTTACTTTTCTTAGATTTTGCCAACAAGATACCCTGGATTCCTTACTGCAAAACTATGTCAGCGATCTCATTACGCAGAGC